>Ga0163150_10000618_pt1 | contig 65308 bp, 67 predicted proteins | sample OliLakLV19P2IB_FD_148628 | JGI IMG/M metagenome (GOLD analysis project Ga0163150, IMG submission 148628) | Freshwater microbial mat bacterial communities from Lake Vanda, McMurdo Dry Valleys, Antarctica - Oligotrophic Lake LV.19.P2.IB | ecosystem: Environmental > Aquatic > Freshwater > Lake >...
CAGCCAATCTTTTCTTCAGCTGATCGATCAGACCGTCTTTGGAAAAAAGAGCCTGTGGATCATTTCCATGTAACAGTTGATCAAGCACTGCATCCGGTATGAGGCTGTTGTTCGTTCTTCTGGCCATGCGAATCTCCTTGGGGATCATCCCCATTTAGACCCGCCACACAAAATTCCTGACAGTCCCCACTGGCGGCTTTCGTTTTAGCCATTCCTCCTACCTTATGTCGGCCGACGGCAGCGTGATTGCCGGCCAAAGCACCAACTCCAACGGTGTGGACGATTGGGCAGAAGCTTTCCGCTGGACCTTGGGCGGCGGCATGCAGGGCTTGGGAGTGCTCAGCGGTCGAACCCACGGCGGACGCAATAGCACCGCTTACCTTATGTCGGCCGACGGCAGCGTGATTGTCGGCCTAAGCTCCAACTCCAACGGTGTGGACGATTGGGAAGAAGCTTTTCACTGGACCTCTGGCGGCGGCATGCAGGGTTTGGGCGTGCTCGCCGACGGCATTCGCTTTAGCTATCCCTTCGTCATGTCGACCGATGGGAGCGTGATCGGCGGCTACAGCGTTAACTCCAACGGTGTCAACGATTGGTTGGAAGCTTTCCGCTGGACCTCAGGGGCCGGCATGCAGGGCTTGGGCCTGCTCGGCGTATGGGTCTTGGGCCAGTTCGACGGGTCATACGGAGGCGACCGCCTTAGCTTTCCCTACCTTATGTCGGCTGACGGCAGCGTGATTGGTGGCTACAGCTCGAACTCCAACGGCGTCAACGATTGGTTGGAAGCTTTCCGCTGGACCTCAGGGGGCGGCATGCAGGGATTGGGCGTGCTCGGCATGTTGGGCCCCTCCGGCAGCATCGCCTTTAGCATTCCCGACGTCATGTCGGCCGACGGCAGCGTGATTGCCGGCCAAAGCTCCAACTTCGACGGTGTGGACGTTCGGCACGAAGCCTTTCGCTGGACCTCCGGCGGCGGCATGAAAAGTGTCGCTGACTGGATCGGCTCCAGCGTCGACTTAACCGGTATACGATTGTTTGATGCCTCATATATGAGCGCTGACGGCACGGTGATTGCGGGACGAATGACCGATGATGGCGGCGGCACTTACACGCCCTATTGGGCGCGGGTGGGCGGCTTGCTTGAGCCGGAAGTGCTTGCCGCATCGCTCGGCGCCATGCTGCCGGTGGCGCCTGCCGCCTCGGCGATGGGAGCGGGTGCCCTCGACACGCTCGGCGAAATTGCGGCCCATCATCGTTGCGGCAACAGGGAAAGCGAGGCCTTGTGCTTCTTCGCCGCCGGTTCGAACGGCAATCACGCCGATAGCATGGGAAACCAAGATGTCCCCGCCGGCACTTTCGGCCTTTCGGCATCCATTGCACCGGGTTGGCGCTTAGGCGCTGGCGCATTGATCAACCGCACGACAATCGACGAACTGGCCTTTAGCAGCCAACATGACATCGATGGCGATGGCATTGGCGCTTATGTTTCGTTCGAAGAGCCTCAGGGCGGTCTTTCGGTTGAAGTCTCGGTGATCGCCTTGTTACTCGATGCCGATATCGACCGCGCCTATCTGAACGGCGCGGCAATCGAAGTGTCGGAAAGTCAAGGCTCGGGTTCGAACCTGGGTGCAAAGGCGCGCGCAGGTTGGGCGATGCCGGTCGACGAGCAATTGAGCCTGATGCCGTTCGCCAGTGCCAGCATTGTGGCCACGATCCTTGACAGGTTTGGCGAGACCGGGGGAGCCTTCCCCGCCAGCTTCGACGAGCAACGGCAAACCTCCGTCCAAACGCAGCTGGGCAGCGAGGTGACCGCAAAACTGTTGGACGATGTTTCGTTTTGGGCCTCAGCCGCGTGGGCCCATCGCTTCGAAGATCGTGCCGCCGGCATCTCGGGCGAGGTGGCGGGCATCGGTCCCTTCGCCATCGAGGGCGCAGCACTCCAAACCAATTGGGCTGAAGGACAGTGGGGACTTGAGTTCTCCCCGTTCGAAGGCGCGCATTTGAGTGCCTCGGTGACCGGGCGGACCGCGTCTCCCGGTGATATGCCGGTTGTCGAGGGGCGCATCGCCCTTAGCGTCAAGCGGTAAAATCGGTCACAACGCCCAACCGTCCGATGTGCTTTGCTGGTCAACCGGAACACTGGCCCATGCTGTCAACGGCGGAGACAAATGGTGCCAAGAGGGCGGCGGAAAAATGTACCGGTCGGGTTAAGCGAAAAGAGACTTGCAACTCTGGTTGACGCGTCTGGCGCGCTGTGACGCCAAGTTGCCAAGTTGAGATGCTCGACGACGCTTATCGGACCCGCGCAAATCTCTACGATCCCATGCAGGCTTGATGGACTTCATCAGCTAGAGCAGATTCCGCTCACGTGGAACCGTATCCTGCGTGGCGGAAGTAGTTTCTGGCTTCACGAGGGCTGACGGAGTTTTGAGGAGGGACAACCCCAATTTCTAGTGTTTGCAGTTTCCCATGGCGATCCTAAGGTGAGACGCCTGGTCCCCAGTGGATTGAGTTTGCCATCTCCCAGAAAATCGGTGTTTGTTGATCGTAATGAGATGGGGTGGCTGAGCTTGACATAATAAATGCAGCCTTTCGCGGGCTGCCATCGAATACAACGCTGACTTGGCAGATCAACGAATTGTTATACGCATCCCCCTCCAGCGAGGCGTAGGTGATGCAGTCTGATCGGTCGATTGTCACCTGACGTTTGCCGCTCATCGAACGGCCCTGCGCGTAGTCCGCCACTTCATCTTCCAGCGACCCTTTGGCGCCTGTGAGGGTAATAAAAATGCTACCCTGAGAGCGGCCTCCCCCAGGCACGAATGCAGCGTCGGCGCTTACGTTGCGGGTGAAGTCGCTGTCATCCTGGCTCCAGCCAGTGCTGATCGTGAGACGATAGAGTTCCGTTTTCGACGTATACAGCGAACCGTCCGCAGCGCTCACCGCAGAACAAGAAACTAGAACTCCGACACTCGTTGCAATCGAAACGAGGCCGAAACGCCAAGACCTACTCAATAACGATTTCATGGTGCATTCCTCCAGCGTTGGGCTAACCGGGAGGCTAACACCTCCACCGCCGCCAATCAAAGCCGCCAAATGCGAAGGGAGGCCAATTGGCTATAGCGCGACAATCAGGATGGAAGGCTGCGGTCGAGCTTGTTGAGCATTGCCGCGTTGTGGACTTTTTTAAGTTGATTGTGTTGGGATGTTTGTAGGTTGAATTTTATTTGGGGACTTTGTTGGGATCTTCGGGGGCTAAATGGCTTGGGTTATTTTTGATGTTTTTCATTGTCGCGTTAGGCGATGAGCGTCCTTTGAGGCGCTTTTACTCGAGAGCGTGACGGCGGCTCACGCCACTCCCACAACCCCAGAAACCATTCTCATCTTGATTGTCGCGCTGCAAGAAGCAGTCAACGCTCAGCAAGCGGCCGTGTCCGTAGCTCTGGCAAAGCAAACGCTCGCCCGTATGCGAATGTCTGGAGATGGACCCGGATATGTGAAGATCGGAAGGCTGGTTGTTTATCGTAAACCAAAGCTGGATGAATTTCTGACTAGCAAGGCGCGTCCGTATACGTCGTCGTATTCGATGCACGACCCATCTCGGGGACGAAGATCGCGATAGCGAACGCCTTGCGCTTTTGGGGATGACTTCGCACGAGACGGCTTGCGCTGTGATATTACCCAAAAAGTACCCAAAATAGGTCGGAAACGGATTTTGTGTCATCCAACTTATTGATTTTATTGGCGTCCCCAAGGGGAATCGAACCCCTGTTCTCGCCGTGAGAGGGCGATGTCCTGACCGCTAGACGATGGGGACCTGCGGTGGCGGGGTTTTGTATACGCGAGCGGCGGCTGCTTAATCAAGATTTCTTGTTGAAGCGGACGCGGCTGATGACTTTCGATTTGGTGGGGTCGATGACGAGGACCTCGTCGCCCTTCGGGCCGGTGATGTGTACGACCAGGAGGGCGCCGTCCATGCGGGCTAGGGCGACGGCTGAGCCCGGGGCGAGGTCCAGGTTGAGTTCGGGGACCGCCATGGCTTGTGGGCTTGCGTCCGGGGTGGAGCGTTTGACCGCCCAGCCGATCATGGCAGCCAGCACTATCAGGATCGCCACGCCCAGGCCTACGACCAGCAACCATAGTCCACGGTTGGATGCGGGCGGTGGTTGGGGTACGACATTGGCCATGGTGAAATCCTCTGAAGAGCTTGAGCGTCGTACACTGACGATCAACGAGAGCCAAGCGGGCGAGCGGCTGGACCGGGTGCTGGCCGCAGCCTGGCCCGATTTGTCGCGCTCGCGGCTGAAGCAGCTGATCGAAGCCGGGGCGGTTTGCGGCGGGGCGGTGAAGCTTGCTGATGCGGCGCACCGGGTGCGGCTGGGAACCGTCGTGGCGCTGGTGGTGCCTGCGGCTGTTGATGCGGAGCCTCAGGGACAGGCTATCCCGCTCAACATTGTGTTCGAAGACGAGCACTTGATCGTCATCGACAAACAAGCGGGGCTGGTTGTCCATCCGGCAGCGGGCAATCGCGATGGCACGTTGGTGAATGCCCTGATTGCGCATTGCGGCACGTCGCTGCGGGGGATCGGTGGGGAGTTGAGGCCGGGGATTGTTCACCGCATCGACAAGGACACTACTGGGTTGCTGGTCGCAGCCAAGACGGAGCGGGCGCACTCAAGCCTGGGCAAACAATTCGCGGCCCATGCCGTGCAGCGGGTCTACAAGGCTTTGGTGTGGGGCGTGCCGCGCCTGCGCGCCGGCACGATCGACGGCGATCTGGGGCGCAGTCCGCTTAACCGGCAGAAGATGACGGTGCTGCGGATCGGGGGTAAGGCGGCGCGCACTCACTACAAAGTGCTGGAGGTCTTTGGGGCCTCGGCGGCGCTGGTCGAGTGCCGGCTGGAGACCGGGCGGACGCATCAGGTGCGGGTTCACATGGCTCATATCGGTAATCCGCTGATCGGCGATCCGGTTTATGGGCGGCCGCGGAGCATACCGGGGGTGACGCTAGGGATTGCCCGGCAGGCTCTGCATGCGGCTGTTTTGGGATTTCACCACCCCGGGACCGATAAACCGGTTCTGTTCGAGAGTGTGTTGCCCGAAGACTTCACCCAGGCCTATGAAGCGCTCAAAGCATTCGCCGGAAGGGTTCGGGGGTCTTAAAATTGCCCCGATCCATACCTAGATGGAACCCTCATGCCCGGGCTGACGTTTTAGACGGGAGGATTGGAACGGCCGAAGTTTCGGGGCAATCGCGCACGAAGTCTTTCGGCTCACGCAGGGGAGTTGGAACATGGCTGCTGGCTATTTGGCTTTACAGGAGGGTGGTCTCACCCGGTATTTGGCTGAAATTCGCAATTTTCCGATGCTGGAGCCGGAAGAAGAATACATGCTCGCCAAACGCTGGCGCGAGCACGAAGATTCCGACGCGGCTCACCGCCTGGTGACCAGCCATCTGCGCCTGGTGGCGAAGATCGCCATGGGCTATCGCGGCTATGGGTTGCCTGTGAACGAGATTATCTCGGAAGGCAATGTCGGGATGATGCAAGCGGTCAAGCGCTTTGACCCGGAGCGCGGCTTTCGCCTGGCGACGTATGCGATGTGGTGGATCAAGGCTTCGATCCAGGAATATGTCTTGCGCTCGTGGAGCCTGGTGAAGATCGGGACGACGGCGGCGCAGAAGAAGTTGTTCTTCAATTTGCGCAAGGCGAAGGGACACATTAAGGCGATCGAAGACGGCGATCTGAGGCCCGAAAACGTGAAGCTGATCGCTGCGAAGCTTGGTGTCACCGAGGAGGAAGTGATCTCGATGAACCGCCGGCTGGCGGCACCGGATCATTCGCTGAATGCGCCGATGCGCGCGGATTCCGAAGGGGAATGGCAGGATTGGCTGGTCGATGATTCCCCAAGCGCCGAGACAATGCTGGCCGAGCGCGAGCAGAAGGATGATCGCAGCGAGCTGCTCACCGAAGGCATGAAGGTGCTCAACGAGCGTGAGCGGCACATCTTGACGGAACGGCGGCTGAAGGACGAACCGGCGACGCTGGAAGACTTGTCGAAGCAATACGACATCAGCCGCGAACGCGTGCGCCAGATCGAAGTGCGCGCCTTCGAAAAACTGCAACGGGCGATCAAAGAAGCGGCAAAGCTGCAGCGCATCGGTGGGGCTTCGACGGCAAAGGACAAGGCGCCGGAAGCGCTGCCGGCGCGGACTGGACCGGCTTAACTTGCTATTTTCCCCAAAATGGTCATACTGAAATGACCATTTTGGAGGGTGCAATGGGCGAGCGCGATAAGACCGTATCGGTGACCGAGTTCAAAACTCATTGTTTGTCGATGATGGACGATGTCAACACGAGGAAAATTACCCGGCTGAAAGTGCAGAAGCGGGGAAAGCTTCACGTGGAGATCGTAGCTCCGTCTCGCGTAGGCCGTAAGAAGCGCACTGCTTTCGGTTCTCTCAAGGGCTGGGTGATCATACCTGAGGGGCTCGATATTATGAAACCAGTCTTCGAGGGCGAGATCGACGCCGAGAAAGGCATCCTGCACCGGTGAGCGCGCTGCTGCTTGATACTTGTGCTGCGATTTGGTGGTTCCAAGGTGATCACATTGATCTCAAGGCGAAACGAGCGATTGAGAGGGCTGAGTTGGTGAGTCAAGTGCTAATCTCTCCAGTGTCAGCGTGGGAGATCAGTCTGTTTGCGCGGATGCGGGGTTCGCGGTCGGCGAAGTTGCAGTTCACGCCAAGTGCGAAGGGATTTGTCGATCGGGTGTTCGCGGATCCGGTTGTGCAAGTGGTACCTCTCACGCCTGAAATCGCTTTTGATTCGTGTAACCTCCCTGGAGACTTTCACCAGGATCCGGCCGACCGCTTTCTGGTGGCGACCGCTCGGGCGCTTGGTGTACCGATTGTGACGCGCGACGAAGACATGCAGGCCTATGCCAAGGCCGGGTATCTCAGACTCATCGCCTGCTGACGCTCACCCTGCGAAGGGATCGCGCACCAAAATGGTGTCATCGCGTTCGGGGCTTGTTGAGAGGATTGCGACGGGGGCGCCGATCAGCTCTTCGACGCGGCGGACGTATTTGATCGCGGCGGCGGGGAGTTGGGCCCAGCTGCGGGCGCCCTGCGTGGAATCGTTCCAGCCCTCCATCGTTTCGTAGACCGGTTTGCAGCGGGCTTGCGCGTCGGCGGCGGCGGGCAAGTGATCGATGCGTTTGCCGTCGAGATCGTAGGCGATGGCGACTTTGATTTCCTTCAAGCCGTCGAGCACGTCGAGTTTGGTGAAGGCGATGCCGTCGATGCCGCCGGTGATGACCGTTTGGCGCACGAGCACGGCGTCGAACCAGCCGCAGCGGCGCTTGCGGCCTGTGATGGTACCAAATTCATGGCCGCGCTCACCGAGCCTGGCGCCGATCTCGCCGGTCAGTTCGGCGGGGAAGGGGCCTTCGCCGACGCGGGTGGTGTAGGCCTTGGTGATGCCGAGCACGTAGGAGATCGCACGAGGGGCGATACCGGCGCCGGCGGCGGCCTGACCCGCCACTGTGTTCGACGATGTGACGTACGGATAGGTGCCGTGATCGATGTCGAGCAACGCGCCTTGCGCGCCTTCGAAGAGGATGCGCTGGCCGGCCATGCGGACTTGATGGAGGCGATGCCAGACCGGCCCGACGAACGGCAGCACTTTGGGCGCGATCTCTTTGAGTTGTGCGATCAAGTCGGCGGCTTGGAATTCTGTCTTGCCTAAACCGCGACGCAATGCGTTGTGGTGAAGGAGAAGGTTCTCGACCTTGCTGGGCAGTGAGGAAAAATCCGCGAGGTCGATGACGCGCAAGGCTCGGCGACCGACCTTGTCTTCGTAGGCTGGACCGATGCCGCGCTTGGTGGTGCCGATGCGGGTACCCGAGTTCGAGGTTTCGCGGATGGTGTCGAGTTCACGGTGAAGTGGTAGAATCAGCGGCGCGTTCTCGGCGACAAGCAGGTTTTGCGGCGTGATGGCGAGACCTTGGGCGCGCATGCGTTCGATCTCGTCGATCAGCGCCCAAGGGTCGACGACGACGCCGTTGCCGATGACCGACAACTTGTTGGGCCGTGCGATGCCCGAGGGCAGCAGCGAGAATTTGTAGGTCTTGCCGTTGATCACCAGCGTATGGCCGGCGTTATGACCACCCTGGAAGCGCACCACCACATCGGCGCGCTCCGACAGCCAGTCGACAATCTTGCCTTTGCCTTCGTCACCCCATTGGGCGCCGATCACCGCGACGTTGGCCATTAAAACACCAGAGCTTTCGCTTGTTTGACGACGGGCAGTTTGCGCAGTTCAGCGAGGACCGTTTCGGGCACGGCGCCGTCGACTTCGACGAGGGCGATGGCGTCGCCGCTGGGGCCCGTGCGGCCCAGGTTGAACGAGGCGATGTTGACTTTGGCGTCGCCGAGCAGTGTTCCCAGCTTGCCAATGAAGCCTGGTTTATCTTCGTTGGTGACGTAGAGCATGTGCGGCGTGAAGTGGGCTTCCATGTCGATGCCTTTCACCTGAATCAGGCGGGGGATACCGTTCGAAAAGACTGTGCCAGCAACTTCGCGGGTTTGGCGTTCGGTCGTTACTTTGAGCATGAGATAGCCTTCGTAGGCGCCGTGCTGGGTGCGGCGGACTTCGCTGACCTGGATGCCGCGTTCTTTGGCGACGACAGGCGCGTTGACCATGTTGACATCGGAGAGATTGGGTTTGAGCAGGCCTGCGAGGGCGGCCTGGGTGAGTGCGCGTGTGTTCAATTCTGCGGCGTGACCTTCGTAGATGATCTCGACAGATTTGATGCTGGTCTCGGTGAGCTGGCCCGCGAAGGCGCCGAGATTTTCGGCGAGCTTGATCCACGGTTTCATGATGATCGCCTGATCGGCGGTGATCGAGGGCATGTTGATGGCATTGGTGATCGCGCCGGTGAGCAGATAATCCGACATCTGTTCGGCGACTTGGAGCGCCACGTTTTCCTGCGCCTCGGAGGTGGAAGCTCCCAAATGCGGTGTGGCGACGATCTTGTCGGAGCCGAACAGCACGTTGTCTTTCGCGGGCTCGGTTTCGAAAACGTCGAGTGCGGCACCCGCGACCTGGCCGGAGGCAAGTGCATCTTTCAACGCCGCCTCGTCGATCAGGCCGCCGCGGGCGCAATTGATGATGCGAACGCCCTTCCTGGTTTTGGCGAGCGATTTGGCGTCGAGGATGTTGCGCGTCTTGTCGGTGAGCGGCGTGTGCAGAGTGATGAAGTCGGCACGCGCAAGCAGGTCTTCGAGTTCGACTTTTTCGACGCCCAGAGACTCGGCGCGTTCGGGGCTGAGGTAAGGGTCGAATGCCGCCACCTTCATGCGCAGGCCCTTGGCACGTTCGGCAACGATTGAGCCAATATTGCCGCAACCGATGATGCCCAGCGTCTTGCCGGTGAGTTCCACACCCATGAAGCGGTTCTTCTCCCACTTGCCGGCATGAGTGGAGGCGTTGGCGGCCGGGATTTCGCGGGCGAGCGCGAACATCAGGGCGATGGCGTGCTCGGCGGTGGTGATCGAATTGCCGTGAGGCGTGTTCATCACGATGATGCCGCGTGCGGTGGAGGCCGGGATGTCGACGTTGTCGACGCCGATGCCGGCGCGGCCGATGACTTTCAGATGGGTTGCCGCCGCCAAGAGATCGGCGGTGACTTTGGTCGCGGAGCGGATCGCCAAGCCGTCATAGCGGCCGATGATCGATTTCAATTCTTCCTTGGTCAGGCCGGGCTTCACATCAACGTCGATGCCGCGGTCCTTGAAGATTTGCACGGCAGCGGGCGAAAGCTGATCGGAGATCAGGACTTTGGGCATTTTATTCTCCTGGGATTAGGACGTTTTGATTTGGCTCCACGCCCAGTCGAGCCAAGGCATCAGCGCTTTCATGTCGGCGTTTTCGACGGTGGCGCCGGCCCAAATGCGCAAGCCTGGCGGGGCGTCGCGATAGGCGGCGATGTCGTAAGCGACGCCTTCCTTGTCCAATAAGTCGGCGATCTTTTTGGCAGCGGCGGCTTGGCCCTCGGCGTCTTTGGAGACGAACCAGGGATCGACGATTTTCAAGCACACCGAGGTGTTCGAGCGCGTTTTGGGATCGCGGGCCAGGAAGTCGGCCCAGCCGGATGTCTTCGTCCAGCGTTCGATGACGTGGAGATTTTCGTCGGCGCGCGCCATCAAACCCTTCAAGCCGCCGGCGTTTTCGGCCCAGGCGAGTGCGTCGAGATAATCTTCGACGCACAGCATTGAGGGCGTGTTGATCGTCTCGCCCTTGAAGATGCCTTCGACGAGCTTGCCATCCTTGGTCATGCGGAAGATCTTGGGCATCGGCCAGGCGGGCTTGTTGCTTTCGATGCGAGCGACGGCGCGCGGCGAAAGGATCAGCATGCCGTGCGCGGCCTCTCCGCCCAGCGCTTTTTGCCAGGAGAAAGTTACGACATCGAGCTTGGCCCACGGCAGATCTTGCGCGAAGGCGGCGGACGTTGCATCGCAGATTGTGACGCCTTCGCGGGCGTCGGAAATCCAGTTGCCGTCTGGCGCGCGCACGCCCGAGGTTGTGCCGTTCCATGTGAAGATCACGTCGTGGGCGGGATTGACCTGGGCCAGATCGGGCAGGTCGCCGTAGGCGGCCTTCAGGACACGGACGTTGGGCAATTTCAGCTGCTTGGTGATGTCGGTCGCCCAGTCGTTGCCGAAGCTTTCCCAGACCAACACATCGACGGGCTTGGGTCCCAAGATCGACCACATGGCCATTTCAACCGCGCCGGTGTCGGAGGCGGGCACGATGCCGATGCGATAATCGGCGGGCACGCCCAAGATTTTGCGCGTGCGCTCGATGGCTTGTTCGAGCTTGGCTTTACCGGGCTTCGAGCGGTGCGAGCGTCCGAGGACGGCTTGCGAGAGGGTTTCGGGGCTCCAGCCGGGGCGCTTGGCGCAGGGACCAGAGGAAAAGTGCGGCCGGTTGGGCCGTGCAGCAGGCTTGGTTGTCATTCTTCCATTCCTTACAGAATGGGCGCGTCCCGTTGGGGGGGCGTGTCCCACGCGCCTTCTCGCTCGATTCCCGACCTCGGTCAATTCATATTCGCAGTTGCAGCATCAAAATGAACGGGAGACAACAAGTCCGTGTGTGACGGATGTTGGCTGGCAGTGTTACGCTCAGGCTCTAGATTGATGGGCAATCGAAGGGGTATTGACCCTGGAGATTTTGAGAAAAGGAGACGTGCAATGCGCTTCAAAGCGCTTTTGATTTCAGCAGCCGTGGCGCTGTCTGCCGTTCCTGCGATGGCTGCAGGATACGGCGAGTTCACTGGTGACTGGCGAAATGAAGATGCCGGTACCAGTAGTATCACACGTGTGCGGGTTATGCCGGCCGGTGGCGGGCTGAAAGTTCGTGTTTGGGGGCAATGCAGTCCCTCCGACTGCGATTGGGGTAGCGAGAATGCGGTGGCCTATTCGTCAAGTCCGGGCGCTAACCCTGCTTCAAGTGCCACGGATTTAACGATTACGTTCAATCCTGGACACGCGCAGACGATTCTCATTTTGCGAGAGCGTCCGGGTGACAGTTTGACGTATTCGATCTACACGCGCTTTACCGATGGATCCGGCAGGCGGCCTTATGTCAGCCGTGGTTCGTTGCGTAAGCACTTTGGCGGCTGGCCTGGTTGGCCTCCGGGTGGTGGCGGCGGCTGGCCAGGCGGTGGTGGCTGGCCTCCCGGCGGACCTGGTGGCGGCGGACCCGGCGGCGGTGGCGGTGGTTTGAGCTTTGCGGAAGATTGCATCGGACTCAACTGGAACAACGTTCAGGCGCAACACGTTGGCGGCGAATGGAAAGTCGTTGATGGTTCGCATTGGATTCTCTCGTTCGGCTTACGCGCAGCGGCGGCTCAACGGGCGGCCAATACGATCCGTCATTACCGCTTCACGCATACATGCTATATCGGGCGCCCCAATGCTTCGATGACGTATTGGAAGCGCGGAAGCGGTGTGCCGTCGGGCGGAATGCCAGGCGACGATTGCAACAACAACAATCCGGATACGACCGAAGCCCGTTGGGCGGGAGGTGCGTGGAAGCTTGTTGATGGCAGTCATTGGCTGCTTCATTTCGGTGGCAACGAAGCCGAAGCCCGCAAGGCCGAGGAAGTCGTTCGCCACTACCGGCTGAACCGGCAGTGCTTCGTCGAGCGGCCCAATCCCGGCATGAGTTACTGGCTTTCTGAGTAAAAGCCTGTCCTAAAAATTCGAAAAAGCGGCGAGATTTCGCCGCTTTTTTTAGGACAAACAGGACATGAGACACTGTCCCAAAAACACTGTCCTGGTTGTCCTAATGTGCTGCGGGCCACAAAAATCCCGCCAGGCGGCAAAGCCCGCTTTTTAAAAACTGTTCACTTGTCAAGTCGCAGCGCCCCGACGCAGGAGCACGCCGGGCGAAAATATATATTTCCACCACCATAAGAACGTATGAAGAACATACTTGCACCGGTGTCAGCCCCCAGTCTCCTGCGGATTTCAACTGCGAATCACCAAAAATATGTTTAGTGACGTGGCGTTCCAACGAAACTAACGGGAGCCGCCATGCGAGAATCCGAACTTACCCTTCGTGCCTGCTTTCTCGGGTTTTGATTGTTGTTGTGTTCACGGCTGCCAATGCCCCTATCTTGGTTTGCGGGTCGGGATCACCATTGCCTCGTCGATTCCGGCGGCTGTGATCTTGATGTCGCCGGTCGTGCTGGGGGCTGTGATTGGCTGGCTTTGCAACGCTTACATTGCCGGCAGACCGGATGCGGCGATGCTGGCGCGCTTTGGCGTGCTGCTGGCGTCAGGGCTGATTGTCGGTGAAAGTCTGCTGGGTGTCGTCAACGAGGGGCTGATTGTTGCCGCCAACAACGCGACGCCGCTGGCACTGGTTGGGGGCGAATTCGGGCCGATGGCGAACGTCATTGGCCCCGTGTTGTTCGCCGTCTTCATCGTCGCCAGCTACGCCTGGGTTAGCCGCCAGGCGCGGGCTTGAGGGATGTGGTGAGGAAGGCGCTACGACCCGCGGCATATTACAGGTGACGATCACATGATTGACGCCTTCGCTAGTTTTGACCTCGCCTCCGTTGCTTACGGGTCCAAGCTTCAAGAATCCGAATTGAAAAACCTTGTCGAGAGGCTCCGCGGGTTTTTGGAAGAGCGTGGCTTCGCTGCCGGTGAAGTATTCGGATCATCAGTCGATATTTGGGCATTTTCAATCGACTGCAACGACTTCGAGATCTCGATCGGCATCGGACCAAAGCATTGCTCGTCAAATGTTCGTTGGATTGCCCAGATTCATTTGAGCGACCCCGGATGGTTCCCTGCAATTCGAGTCAAGCGCATTGCGGAACTTAAGCGTGTCGAGTTAGAAGTTCGTGACGTCCTCTTTCCCGATCTTGGCGCCCGAAATATTGAATGATTTCTGGAATGCGGCAATACGAATTATCATCCATTCCGCGCAGATCTCAAGCGGCGCCGCGTTGACGTCCACCTTGCAGCACCAAGTTGGTCGCGCGCGTTGTTGCTGCCTGGGCGATGGTGTTTTTGCCGTTGAGCTTGCCGTGGCGTTCAAGCCACTGTGCGACCGAAAGCCAATCCCATAGCGGGGACTCCGTGGTCACGCGCATGGAAGGTGGCGGAAAATCACCCGGTCCGCGCTTACCTTGCACAAACAACGACACCGCCTGACGCGTTAAGCCCGCGCGCTCTGCAATATCGCTAAGGCTTGCATATGAGTCCGGCTCTATCCGCACTATGCGGCCGCCCGCCCTGCGTACGTCACGCATCGCAGTTGCGAGCGCGTCCTGAAACGATTTCGCTGCGCGGGAGAAGTCGAGAACCACTACCCCCTTCACCACGCCGATCAACGCGTCGTTGCATCCAGCCTTGTAAAGCCGATCTTCGAAATCCGAAGCACGGCGGTCTATTCCTTCTACCACCATCGAGAACTCGAACACAGTTTGAGCGTGGCTACGCTTTTTCAACAATGAGGGCATCGCTTCACCATTCGCAAAATCTGTTTGGCGTGTGTCCCGGCACTTTTGGGCGTCGACCACACAGACATTTGACAGCCCGCAGGCGTTGCTTCCGGGCACAACAATTTGCCCCAGCAATGCGCAGAATCGCCAGCGTCCTTGTAGCGCCAACCCTTCGCCTCGGCGTGCCGGATCGCAGTCTCGATTCCTTTGCGCGGGTGCCGACTTCGAGCCCTCGGGGAAAGCCTTACTAAGACTGTTGACATTTGTCAACGAAGTTTTCCGTCAAAATCTCCAGCGCAGGTTGGGCCTATAGCCGGTGCGCCGTGCATAGGGCCGACGCGAAGAAGCTTTTCCGCGCCGGCATCTTGTAAACTGGGAGGGCGCTCAGAACGGCAATATGTCCCTGTCTTCGGTGTAGCTGAGGTAGCCGATGTTGACGCCGGTGCGGAAGCCTACGCCGGCGCGGATGGGGGCTAGAGAGATGCGGCCGGAGCGCTGGTAGTTCACGCCGAGGCCGCCGATGAAATAGGCGCTGCCTTCGACGCCGGGGAAACGCTGATAGATTTCCCGCTGGCGGCGGATTTGATAGATAAGGGTGAAGCACTTCGAGGCGTTGCCGCCAATATCAAAACCGACTGACGGACCCTGCCAATAGACGAGCTGGTTGCGGTATTTCTTGCGACGCATATAACCCTTGCCATAGCGCAAACCGATGCCGATGGCGCCCGACAATTCCTCACCGGTGATGTAGGCGTTCGGGCGGCCGAGGTCGGCGAACACATGTTCGACGATGTTGGCAGCCGTTTTTGCCGCGACGCCGAAGAAGCCCGCAACTTCATTGACGATCTCGCTCTTGGAATAGGTGTCGTCGGCGCTGGCGGTTTCGTTGACCAGCGTCATCGCGGCGGCAAGCGAGAGGGCGCCACCGGCCGTTTGGGTGAGTGCCTGGCGGCGGGTCAGTTTGGTATCGGTCATTGTTTTCTCCTGTTATCAAGTCCCTTGAAGGACGATTTTAATGGGCCATATGAGTTTTGCGAAGCGCTTAGTTGTGCATAACCGGGCGTTTGAGTGTGAGCTTCGCTATGATTCCGGCTGATTCGTGGCGGATCGGGCGCTGCCTCGAGCACTTATTGGAGAGGGGCCTCGCATGTTCGAGAATTTCGGTTCAACTTTTGTCATATTTTTCCTGGGTGCCGCAATCATTTTGGTGTTCCGGGCGATTAAATTCGTTCCACAGGGTTATGAATGGACGGTCGAACAGTTCGGGCGCTACACGCGCACATTGAAGCCGGGATTGGGATTCATCAATCCGTTTTTTGACCGGGTTGGCCGCAAGATCTCGATGATGGAAACGGTGCTCGACATCCCGAGCCAGGAAGTCATCACCAAAGACAATGCGCAAGTGACGGCGGACGCAATTGCGTTTATTCAAGTCGTCGATGCGGCGCGCGCGGCTTATGAAGTCCTGGACTTGAACCGGGCAATTGCAAATTTGGCGCTGACGAACGTGCGTACTGTAATCGGCTCGATGGATCTGGACGAGGTGTTGTCAAAGCGCGATGAGATCAACGTGAAATTGCTGCGCGTGATCGATGCGGCGACGCAGCCCTGGGGCGTGAAGGCGACACGCATCGAGATCAAGGATCTGTCGCCGCCGGCCGACATTACGGAGTCGATGGCGCGGCAAATGAAGGCCGAGCGCGAACGGCGCGCCGAAGTGCTGACGGCCGACGGTCAGAAGCAGGCCGCAATTTTGCGAGCCGAGGGTTCCAAGCAGGCGGCGATCCTGGAGGCCGAGGGCCGGCGCGAGGCCGCTTATCGTGACGCCGAAGCGCGGGAGAGGTCGGCGGAGGCCGAAGCCAAAGCGACGGCGATGGTGTCCGATGCTATCGGCAAGGGCGACGTGCAGGCGATAAACTATTTCCTGGGCCAGAAATATATCGAGGCCTTCAAGGAACTGGCGATGGCGCCCAATCAGAAATTTGTCGTGGTGCCGATGGAAACGGCGGGGCTTTTGGGGTCGATTGCAGGGATCGGCGAATTGGCCAAGCTTGTCAGTGAGAAAAATGCGGCGGTGGTCAGCCAGCGCGGGAGCGGTTCGGTGCCGGTGACGCGGTGAAAATCTAAGGCGGAGTAAGCGATGGAAATTTTGAACGCGTTGCTGTTCGATTTTGGGCCGTATCATTGGCTGGCGCTGGCGGCGCTGTTGATTGGTATCGAGATGGTGATGCCGACGCAGTATCTGATGTGGCCCGGGATTGCCGCAGTTGTGGTCGGTATTTTGACGCTGGCGGTCGATCTTGCGCTGACGCTGGAAGTCGGAATTTTTGCGCTGTTGTCGGCGGTGCTGGTGGCGGTGTCGCATTATTATTTGCCGAAGCCTGTGCGGGATGCGGGCTCGGGACTAAATCAGCGAACTGATCAAATGGTCGGGCGCATGGCTGTTGTGGCGGTCGATTTTCAGAATGGTCAGGGCGCGGTGACGGTTGGCGACACGCGCTGGTCCGCGCAGGCGGTCGACAACGGTGACTATCCTGTAGGAACGCAGGTCGAGATCGTGGCTGCGGAAAGCACGCTATTGCAGGTGAAGCGGCGTTAGCGCCCCCAGGCGACGAAGTGCGGGTTGGCGAAAGCGTCTGCTGTGTTGCCGTAGGTCATGGGTGTTGTGCCGTCGAGATGCGTCACGCGGCCACCGGCGGCGCGCAGGATGGCGTCGCCGGCCGCGGTGTCCCATTCCATTGTTCGTCCGAGGCGCGGGTAGATGTCGGCTTCACCGGCAGCGATTAAACAGAATTTCAGGGACGAACCGGCAGACACGACTTGTTCGATCTGAAAGCGCGCCAGAAAGTCTTCGGTTGAGCTGTCACGGTGAGAGCGGCTGGCGATCGCAACGAGGCCTTGGGCCGGGGCAGGGCGTGTTTCGATTTTACCGATGTGACCGATGGCGATTGTCTGTTCAAACGCCGCGTTGTCACTGCCCCAGAACATGCGGTCAATGGCGGGTGCAAATACGACACCAGCTGTGGGTTGGCCGTTTTCGATCAGGGCAATGTTGACGGTGAATTCGCCGTTGTGGCTCAGGAACTCTTTTGTTCCATCCAGGGGGTCGACGAGAAAAAACGTCCCGGCGCTGATATTGGGCAGAGCGCCTGCGGCGGTGCGCTCTTCGGCGATGACGGGTATCGAGGGTTCCAGTTCGCCCAGGTGGCGAAGAATCAATTCCTCTGCTGCTTCGTCGGCGGCTGTGACGGGCGAATTGTCCGCTTTCTGGCGGGCGGTGGTGTGTGTGGCGTAATGCTGCATGATCACGCTGCCGGCTTCGCGCGCGATATTGACGAGGTGCGTCAGCAAGGCGCGCCGCGTGGCGATTGTGAATGTTCTTTGTGGATTCACCGGTTTAAACGTTTCTTAAGCGGCGTCTGTCTGGTTAGCTTGATGCTAAGTCCTCTCGAACAAACCTCGCCCGTGGACCCTATGACCAATCCCGGCGGCCAAGACAAAAGTCAAGACAAGATGCATGAGCTCGATTTAGCGGCGCTTTTGGTTTCGCGCGTTTGCCATGATCTGATCAGCCCGGTCGCTGCGATTTCCAATGGTTTGGAAATTCTTGCCGACGAGCAAGACCCGGTCATGCGCGCCCACGCCATGCGTCTTATCGAGCACAGTGTCGGCCAGGCGAAGGCGCGGCTGCTGTTTGCCAGGCTTGCCTTTGGCGCTATGGGATCGGCGGGCGCTGAAGTGGACCTCTACGAGGTGGGCCAAGTCGCCGGCGAGTTTTTCAAAACCGGCAAAGCGCGACTGGATTGGCAGATGCCTGCGATCGCCGTCGATAAAGAGATTGTGCGGGTGGTTCTAAATTTGGCGGCCTTGGGGGCTGATTGCATTCCGCGTGGCGGTTCGCTGGTGGTGAAAGCCGAGCAAGCGCGGGCGATATTTCATGTGGCTATCACCGCCAAGGGGCTGAAGGCCAATTTGGCACCAGACATCAAGGAAGGTCTGGCGATGCAAATCCCGTCTGAGGATTTGACCGGGCGGACGATTGCACCGTTTATTACGGCACTGCTTGCAAAGAAAATTAACGGCGACATCTCGTATTCCATAGTCGATGACACGATTCGCTTCGACGCAAGGTTCGAACGCAAGGCCGTGTAGTTTCGGGCATACGCGACACTAATTTGTTGTTAACCCAAATCGCAGAGTTATCGGGAAGAGAGCTCTTCTGCTTGCGGCTCTTGGGTGACGTATGGACGACCTGTTACGCGATTTTTTGACTGAATCCGGTGAGAGTTTGACCATCGTCGACGGCGAGATGGTGAAACTTGAGGCCGATCCCAACAACAAGGAAGTTTTGCAAAAAATCTTCCGCCTGGTTCATACGATCAAAGGTACTTGCGGTTTTGTTGGGCTGCCGCGGCTTGAGAAAGTGGCGCACGCCTCGGAGAATGTGCTTGGCAAGTTTCGCGACGGCGTCTTGCTGGTGACGCCGGATGCTGTGACGCTGATTCTGGAATCGATGGACTGCATCAAGACCATCATGAGCGGCATCGAGCAAACCGAAGCGGAGCCGCAAGGCGACGACAGTGGCCTGATCACGCGGCTGGAAGAGATGGCCGCCAGCGGTGGCGGAGATGCCGGTGGAACGGTTGCCGAGCATCAGGAATTTCTCCGGGCGCAAGCCGCCGAAGCGGCTGAAAGTGCGGCTGCGTCTCAAGCAGAGTCCGGCGTGAAGGCGGAGCCGGTTGAAGCAGCACCTGCACCGGTCAAAGAGGTTGCGTCCGACAAAAACCCGGCACCGGCTGGCGCCAAAGCCCCCGAAGCGTCGCTGGCCAATCAGTCCATCCGTGTCAATGTCGATGTGATCGAACAACTGATCGTGATGGTCAGCGAGTTGGTTCTGACACGCAACCAGTTGCTTGAAATGGTCAGGCATTCCAACGACAGCGAATTCAAAGTGCCGCTGCAGTGCTTGTCGAATGTTACGGCCGAACTTCAAGGCAGCGTCATGAAAACGCGCATGCAGCCAATCGGCAATGCCTGGTCGAAGTTGCCGCGTATCGTGCGAGATCTTGCCAATGAACTTGGCAAAAAGATCGAATTGCAGATGTGTGGTGCCGACACCGAGCTCGACCGTCAGGTGCTGGAGCTTATCAAAGACCCGCTGACGCATATGATCCGCAATTCGGCCGATCATGGGCTTGAAACACCGGCAGAGCGCAAAGCCACGGGCAAGTCCGATACGGGCGTTATCAATCTGCGTGCCCTCCATGAAGGCGGGCACATCATCGTCGAAATTGCCGATGACGGCATAGGATTGGCGATCGACAAAATCAGGGCCAAGGCGCTGGCGAACGGCATCGTCACTGAATCGGAACTCGCGCGCATGAGCGATGCGCAAATCAACCGTTTCATCTTTCACGCCGGCCTGTCGACAGCACAGAAGGTGACGAATGTTTCCGGCCGCGGTGTCGGCATGGACGTGGTGCGCTCCAACATTGAGCTGATCGGCGGTTCGATCGACTTGAAGTCCAAAGAAGGTCACGGCACAACCTTTACGATCAAGATACCCCTTACAATGGCGATCGTCTCGGCCCTGATCGTCGGGGTGCACAGTATGCGCTTTGCCATTCCGCAGATTTGCGTCATGGAATTGGTGCGGGCAGCCGAAGGGACCGACACGAAGATCGAGCGTATCAATACCACAAGCGTTTTGAGATTGCGGGACAGGTTATTGCCTTTGGTCAGGCTGTCGGAAGTCTTGAGTTTGCCACCAATCGAACGCACTGAGGCGCCCGAGGCCTATATCGTCGTGGCGCAAGCGGGCGGGCAGACCTTTGGGATAGTCGTCGATACGGTGTTCGACACCGGCGAAATCGTTGTGAAGCCGGTGTGTTCGATCCTCAAGGAAATCCCGCTGTTCTCAGGCAACACGATCCTGGGTGACGGCAGTGTTATCATGATCCTTGATCCGAACGGCGTTGCCAGCGCGGTGTCGGGCGAAGTGGCAACGCGGGCGGCGGCGGCAAATGCCGCGGGTCTGGTTGTGGCCGACCGCGAGCAGAAGCAGGCGATGCTGTTGTTTCGCGCCGGTTCGCCGGAGCCCAAGGCGGTCCTGCTTGGGGCAGTCACGCGGCTCGAAGTATCCGATGCGACAAAATTCGAGCGTTCGGACGGGCGGTGTGTGTTGCAGTATCGCGGGGCTTTGATGCCGATCATCACATCGCTTTCAGGGGCGTTGCGCGAGGAAGGCGGTCAGCCGGTTCTGGTCTTCAGCGAAGGCGAGCAAACGGTTGGCGTTGCTGTGGACGAGATTCTCGACATTGTCGATGCGAACTTGAGATTCGAACTCACGGCCTCCGGGTCAGGCGTGATTGGAACCGCCGTCGTTCGCGACAAGGCGACCGAAGTTATCGATATCTCGCATCATGTGGGTGATGTGTTCCAGACCTGGTTCACTAAACGCGTAGCGCAGGCTCAGCGGCGGCACATTCTGCTCGTCGATGACAGTCCGTTTTTCCGGACTATGGTTGCGCCGCTGCTGATGTCAGCCGGCTATGACGTCACCGAGGCGGCGACGGCGGAACTGGCGTTGAAGTTCAGGGAAGAGGGAAAGTCCTTCAACCTTATCCTCAGCGACATTGATATGCCGGGTATGGGCGGGCGAAAATTTGCGTCGGCGATTATACAGGACTCACAGTGGGGTTCGACACCCGTCATCGGTATGGCTGCCGACACGGATAGCGACGAACTGGGAACCTTCGACGTGCTGGCACGAAAGTTCGACAGGGAGGGATTGCTTGAGGCCGTTCGCGGGATCATCAGTTCGCAGGAGCGCGCAGCATGAGCAGAACCAGTAACAACAGCAATGAATTTGTAACTGTTGCGATCGGACCGCAGCTTTTCGGCATTCCGATCGGTCTGGTGAACGATATTTTCAGGCCGGAACGTTTGACCAGCGTTCCGTTGTCTCACCCCGATATTGCCGGTGTGCTCAATCTGCGGGGCCGGATCGTGACGATGATCGACTGCAGGCGCCGGCTTGGGATCGTTAGGGGACCGGAGGAACGCGACTTCATGGCGGTGGGTGTCGAGAAGGATGGCGACCATTATGGCTTGCTGTTCGACCGCGCGGGAGAGGTGTTGCGGTTTCAGCCCGAGGCACATGAGCCTACCCCCGTCAATCTCGACCCGCATTGGCGCACGGTTTCAAAAGGGGTGTTCAGGCTTGAGACCGGGTTACTGGTGCTTTTGGATGTCGGCGTGCTTCTGGATTTTTCGCGCAAAGCAGCCGCTTAGGATTAAGGGTTTTGTTTATAAGAAATAATTCCTGTTCATAGTTTGAGCGGAAGGCGCCGCTCATTGCAGCCAAAGTCAGAATTGTTTAAGGCGTCTTTACGCTTTACCGGGTAGTTTCGTTACCTGGTTGAGGGGAAAGTCTTGTCCGATGAAGCAGTTTCTTGTTGTCGATGACAGCCGTGTGGTGCGCAAGGTGGCGCGCCGGATTCTCGAAGTGTTGCAATTCGAGATTAGCGAAGCCGAGGATGGCGTGATTGCCCTCGACTCATGCCGGGCCCAGATGCCCGACGCCATTTTACTCGATTGGAACATGCCGAACATGAACGGCATCGAATTTCTTCGTGCGTTGCGCAAAGAGCAGGGCGGCGACAGGCCGGTCGTGCTGTTTTGCACGACCGAGAGCGAATTCTCTTTTATCACGCAAGCGATGGAAGCTGGCGCCAACGAGTACATCATGAAGCCATTTGATCGCGAGATCATCGAGTCGAAATTGGCCGAAGTTGGTTTGAGCTAAGGGATATATTTGGTTGTGAGCGGCGTTGTGGCAACGAATGCGAATGCATCTGAATAGTCGAGGACGCCGATCCGGGTGATGGTGGCCGATGATTCAGCGGTTATTCGTGGAATCGTCTCGCGGTGGGTTGATGCCGACAAGGATTTAGTCATCGCCGCCTCGGCGGTGAATGGGCAGGATGCGATCGAGCGGGCCAGAACTGCAAAGCCCGATGTTATCGTGCTTGATATTGAAATGCCCATCATGGACGGCATTACGGCGCTGCCGCTTTTGCTGAAAGCGCGTCCGGGCGCGAAAATCATCATGGCATCAACACTGACGCGCCGGAACGCACAGATTTCGCTGACCGCGCTCTCGCTTGGGGCGACCGACTATGTGCCAAAGCCCACGTCTTTGGGTGGCGGCGCCGCGGTGGAAGAGTTTCGCCGTGAGTTGATGTCTCGCATCGTGGCTATCGGACGCAAGCCAGCGGCCTCAGGAAAAGTGTCAAATCAAGGTGTTGGCGCTACCGCCAAAGGTGGTGTGTTTACATTGCGCAAAGCCTCGCCGATCAGGCCGCTAATTCTGGTGATCGGGTCATCGACCGGCGGGCCGCAGGCTTTGGCCCAGGTGGTAAGCGCGATCGCGCCGCAACTGAATGTACCGGTGCTGATCACACAACATATGCCGGCGACATTTACGGCTATTCTGACCGAGTCCATGGCGAAGAACTCGGGCCTGCGCTGTGTTGAAGGTGCAAATGGCATGAAGCTTGAGCCTGGATGCATTTATGTGGCGCCGGGTGACTTTCACATGACCATCAAGGGCAAGAGCGGTCCGATCGAGCTGTCTCAGTCGGCGCCGGTGAATTTTTGCCGCCCGTCGGTTGACCCGATGTTTTGCAGCATGGCGGCGGCTTACGGGACGTCGGTGCTTGCGGTGGTGTTGACCGGCATGGGCGCGGATGGGCGCGATGGGGCGCGCGCGATTGCCGATGGTAGCGGCACGGTTCTGGTGCAGGACGAGGCGACGAGTGTGGTTGGGGGATGCCCGCGGCTGTGGCGCAGGCGGGACTCGCGTCGGCGGTTTTGCCGTTGACCTCAGTGGGGCCCGAAATACGCAAATATTTGGGGCTGAAACCGCAATGACACCGGCTGATTTCGATTTCATGGCTCAAATGCTCAAGCGCCGGTCCGGTCTCGTGCTGACGCCGGAGAAGGCCTATCTCATCGAAAGCCGGATTGCGCCGCTTGTCCGCCGGCATGGGTTGGCGAATTTCGAGGCGGTGGTTCTGAAGTTGCGGGAGGGCGACGAGCGTGTGGCGCGCGATGTCACGGAAGCGATGACGACGAACGAGTCGTTCTTCTTTCGCGACAAGACGCCCTTCGATCATTTTGAAAAACTGATGCTGCCCAAGCTGCTTCAGTCCCGGGCCGGACAAAAGCGTTTGCGCATCTGGTGTGCGGCTGCGTCGACAGGGCAAGAACCCTACTCGCTGGCGATGTTGATCAAAGAGCGTTGGTTGCAGCTGAAAGAGTGGAAAGTTGAAATTTTCGGCACCGACCTTTCGAGCGAGGTTTTGGAGCGTGCGAAGGCGGGGCTGTATTCGCAATTTGAAGTGCAGCGCGGATTGCCGGTGCAGTTGCTGGTCAAGTACTTCATCAAAGAGGGTGAACAGTTCCGCCTCAAGGACGACATTCGTTCCATGGTGCACTACAAGGTCGCCAATCTGCTGGATGGGTATTCCGGGTTCGGCGTGTTTGATGTCATTTTCTGCCGCAACGTCTTGATCTATTTCGATGCAGCAACCAAGCGCGGCGTGTTGGACCGTATGGCGAAGTTGCTGCCGGACGATGGGTATCTGTTGCTGGGTGCTGCCGAGTCGGTGGTGGGCCTCAGCAGCTCATTTGCTCCCCATGAGTCGGCGCGCGGGGTTAGTTTGAAAGCGGGCGCCATGACGGCTGCGAGCCCGATGTCAAAAGCGGTGGGGGCTTGAAACGCGAAGGGCGCTGCTGTTTCCAGCAACGCCCTCCGTCAGACCCCCCGGTCTTGAAACTTTAAGCGGCTTTGCCTTCCATCGGATCGCGCAGCACATAGCCACGGCCCCAGACGGTTTCGATGTAGTGCTGGCCTGCAGCGGCCTGTAACTTCTTGCGCAGCTTGCAGATAAAGACGTCGATGATCTTGAGTTCCGGCTCGTCCATGCCACCGTAGAGGTGGTTCAGGAACATTTCCTTGGTGAGCGTCGTGCCCTTACGCAACGAAAGCAATTCCAGCATCTGATATTCTTTGCCGGTCAGATGAACGCGCTGGCCGTCGACTTCGACGGTTTTGGTGTCGAGATTGACGGTTAGCCTGCCGGTCTGGATGACCGATTGCGAATGACCCTTCGAGCGGCGGACAACGGCGTGAACGCGCGCGATCAGCTCGTCTTTGTGGAAAGGCTTGGTCATGTAGTCGTCGGCGCCGAAGCCCAGACCCTTGACCTTGTTTTCAATCTGGGTGGAGCCCGAGAGAATGAGAATTGGGGTTGCGATTTTGTTGACGCGCAACTGCTTCAAGACGTCGAACCCGGACATGTCGGGCAATTGAAGATCGAGAATAATGATGTCGTAGTCGTAGAGCTTACCCAGGTCGACACCTTCTTCGCCAAGATCTGTGGTGTAGACATTAAATCCTTCGGACTTGAGCATCAGTTCGATGCTCTGCGCCATGGCGCTATCGTCCTCGATCAAGAGAACTCGCATGCTTTAACTCTCCCCTCGCAGCCCGGATATAACCGGTGCTCTTTGTTGGTTTATTCACCAACGAATCTAATTGGTAATACTTAACAAACCTTAATCGTGAAGAGAGAAACGTAAACGCTATCGATGCAATTTATCGAATTGATGACGCTTTCGCGCATCAGTGACACCTTAGGGCAACCTTAAGCCGAATGAAGCCATACTTGTCCGTAGTTTAGACGGACTAACTCATGCGCGCTCTGATCTCTGCAGTCGATGAAACGCAACGCTCCCGTTCCTATGGACGGGTGACGGGCGTGAATGGGCTGTTGGTTGAGATCGCAGGCACGATGGATCCGATGGGAATCGGGACGCGGCTTTTGATCGAAGCGCCAAACGAGCGCCACGTCGCTGCCGAGGTTGTGGGGTTCCGCAATGGTCGGGCGTTGACGATGCCGTTCGGGGAGTTGGATGGCGTGCGGATGGGCTGCAAGGCGTTTGTGCAAGCTCATTCCGGCGAAGTGTTGCCAAGCCCAGCGTGGCTGGGCCGCGTGATAAATGCCTTAGGTGATCCCATTGACGGGCAGGGGGCACTGGCGCGGGGGCTCAGGAGCTACCGGTTGAGAAATTCGCCGCCGCCCGCACATATGCGCTCGCGCGTCGGTGCCAAGATTGATCTGGGTGTGAAGGCGCTCAACACGTTTACAACAGTGTGCCGCGGGCAACGGCTTGGCATTTTTGCAGGGTCGGGCGTGGGCAAGTCGGTGCTGCTGTCGATGATCGCGCGTTACACGTCGGCGGATGTGATTGTCATCGGCCTGGTCGGGGAACGCGGCCGCGAAGTGCAAGAGTTCATCGAAGACGATCTGGGCCCCGAAGGCCTGGCCCGCAGTGTGGTGATTGTTGCGACCTCGGACGAAAGCGCATTGATGCGCCGCCAGTCGGCCCAGTTGACGATGACGACGGCGGAGTATTTCCGCGACCAGGGTTTGCAGGTGCTGTGTTTGATGGATTCCGTCACACGCTTTGCGATGGCACAACGCGAGATTGGGCTAGCCAGCGGCGAACCTCCGGCGTCGAAGGGTTATACGCCTTCCGTGTTTGCGGAGTTGCCGCGTTTGCTCGAGCGGGCGGGGCCTGGAGTGCAGGGATCGGGTTCGATCACTGGCCTGTTTACGGTGCTTGTTGAGGGCGACGATCATAATGAGCCGGTCGCAGACGCGGTGCGCGGCATTCTGGATGGGCATGTGGTGCTTGATCGCGCGATCGCCGAGCGTGGGCGTTTTCCGGCTGTGAATGTCTTGCGGTCGCTGTCGCGAACCATGCCGGGTTGCAACGCCCCGGACGAGCAGGCGCTGGTCAATAAAGCGCGGCGGGTGCTCGCGGTCTACGACAATATGGGTGAACTGATCCGCCTGGGTGCTTACCGCGCCGGCTCTGACCCTGAGGTCGATAGCGCAATTAAACTTTATCCCAGGCTTGAAGCGTTTCTTGGTCAAGGCAAGGACGAACGCGGTGAGCTTGGCGCTGGGTATCAGCAACTCGCCTCAATTTTGAGTGGTGGAAATTAAAACAAAAGAAGGTAGGGGGTCACAATGAAATCGCGTGAAGCACTGATCAGACTCAATCGTTTTCGTGTCGATGAAATCCGCAAGCGTCTGAAGTCGCTTGATGACATGCGTGCGGATCTGACCAAGAAAATGGCGGACCTGGAAACGATGGTGAAGGACGAACAGCGGCGCTCACTGCAGAGCGATCTGGGGCGGCTTGCCTATCCGACATTTGCACGCTCGGTCATTGCGCGGCGCGAAAATATCCAGCGCTCGGTCGACGAGGTCGAGAAGCAGGCGGCAACCGTGACGGAAGAGCTGCAGAACGCCTATCGCGAACTCAAGAAGTACGAGATCATTGCCGATACAGATGCGCAACGCGACCGGGTCGAGTATGCGCGGAAAGTCCAAGCCGAGCTTGACGAGATTGCCATGAGCCGGCACGTGCGCAAGGCTTGAGGATTTTCCGGGCTGTTTTGGAGCATTGTGCACTCGCGACGGTTGCGGGTAGCGACGATGTCATTGCAATCAATGCATGAATTGGGATTGGGATGATGGTCTATTCCGGAGTAAGTCCGTGGCCAGCCTAACCATCCGCAACATCGATGACTAACTGAAGGAACGGCTGCGCGTGCGGGCCGCCCAGCAGGGCCACTTCATGGACGAAGAAGCCCGGATCATTCTGTGGCGCACTGTTGGTGGCATCAGCGGCGGTGATTTGTGGTCCCTGTCGCGGCGCCTGTTCGAGAGCAAGCAAGGCGTTGATCTGGATTTGCCCTCGCGGGCAAGGGGCTATGATCGCAAGAAAATCTGAATTACGCCGATTTAGCACCTAACATCAGAGTTAAGTGACACGGGAACACAGGAAAAAAAGAATTTCACGCGAAGGCGCGAAGAAGAAGTCAGGCGCGCGCCAGGCTAATCCTTCCATGGGCTCACTCGTCTGCGCCCTGTCTCCTGCTCCTTTAATTCTGCTTCGCGCCTTCGCGTGAAGTTCTTGCGGCGTTGCACCGTGTCTCCCAGATATAATTCCGGGCGCTAGAGATGGGAACGAATGTCCATTCGCTTATGCAAAATGCGAATGATGTCGATTACGCCGTGATCCGTCTTCTTAAAGAATAGAAAGTGCGACCCAACGGCAAGCTTCCGATAACCCGAACGTATGTCGTCGATCGCTTGACCGGGCCGGAGGCTCGTTGCCGCAGCCTCGCAAGCGGCTTGAATTTCGCGCACATATTTTTCAGCCTGCGCCAGGGACCATCTATCGGCAGTATAGTCCCAAATCTGGTCGAGGTCGGCCTGTGCTGCAGGCGATAGAATGTATTCATTCGGCGGTCGTGCGTTTTCGCGAGATGAATTCGACGAAGTCAAAACTTGTCGAGGGTCCACTTTCCTCGCCGGCAACAAGGGCGGCCCGAAGGGCCTGCACCTTGGTCTCGTGTTCTTCCAATAATCGAAGTCCCGCCCGCACCACTTCACTGGCGGAGCCGAAGCGACCGGCTTCTACTTGCTTATCAATGAACTCGGCGAAATGGTCGCCGAGAGTGACAGATGTGTTTCTGGACATTGCGGCTCTCCTTCTACCATTAAATACCATCATATGGTACTAAAGGCAATGGACCAATGTTCAGCTCAAGCCGCACGCCGGTCGAATAGGGATGGCTGGCTTGTCCGGGTGGTTGAATTAGATTGCGAAACCGGATGGGCCTCGAGGTCTGACTGGCGCAGGGGCTTCAACAGTGACAGCAATGATTCAAGCGAGGCGTCAGGGTTGAACCAGGTGGCGATCGAAGTTTCGTCCAAAATTGCCGGCATACGGTCGTGGATGAGAGAGACCAGGTTGTTGGCCGCACACGAGATATAGGCAAAGCTGTCGACGCCCGATTGCGCGCGGTTCCACAGGGCCGCGATCATCATCGGCCGGCCTGATTTGAGTTTGAAAGCAAATTCCCGGGTTTTGACGTTTTCAATCCGCTTCCATTCGTAAAATTGATCGACAGGCACAAGGCAGCGTTGGCTGTTCAGCAGCCGGCGCCATTCCCATTGTTCAGCCAGAGCTTCGACGCGAATGGTGTTCAGTGGCCGCAGACGCGGTTCTCCGGCCGGGCGATCAGCGGCCAAGCCCCAGCGCATGGGGGTGAGGGCGAGTTCGCCGATGGTTTGGCGGCGGATGACCAGGCGCTGTGCGCCGGGGGTGGCATCCCAACGTGGCCGTTGGGTGACACGTAGCGTCTCGGATTGCCGCCACTCTTGCGAGCGGATGAGGCGCAGGACTTTGGCGGGGCTGGCGGCGTTACGTTTGGCGAATAACATTGGGGTCTCTCCTGGTTTCAACGCGTTGTTCACTATTTGTTCTGAGGTGTCAAGCCCTCATTTCGCTGTTGACGATGACTGTCGCCGTGGCCGCGGCCGTGGCAGAGTGGGGGGCAAGGCTTCGCCACCGGCGCGGTGCGGCGGGTAGTTGCAAAAACTCAGATTGTGGGAGAGAGACGACATGGCCGCAGACGATCACAAGTCCGTCGTAGACGTTGTGGCTGGGCACCCTGGGGAGCTCAAGCGGACGCTTGGGCCGTTCCAGCTGGTTGCACTTGGAATCGGTGCCATCATTGGCGCGGGGATTTTTGTCATTACCGGGACCGCGGCCGCTGAACATGCAGGTCCTGCAATCGTTATTTCTTTTTTGATTGCCAGCGTCGGGTGCGTGGCGGCGGGGCTTTGCTACGCAGAACTTGCGGCGATGATACCTTTTTCCGGCAGTGCCTACACTTACGCTTATGTGGCGTTCGGCCGATTTGCCGCCTGGATAATCGGGTGGGACCTTGTGCTTGAATACGCGATGGCGGCGAGCACTGTATCCGTGGGCTGGTCGAGCTATTTCAAGGGCTTTATGGCCAATATGGGCGTTATCCTGCCTTCGGCTCTATCCGAAGCTCCGTTTGCAAGCAGCGGCGGATTTACGGACATTACGCTGACAGGAGCGATCATCAATCTTCCGGCTGTGGGCATTATCGTTTTCTTGTCGGCGCTGTTGGTGATCGGCATCCGAGCTTCGGCGACTGTCAACGGACTGATGGTATTGCTCAAAGTCGCAATTGTATTTCTGGTCATTTTGTTCGGACTGCCATTAATCAAGGCCGCCAACCTCGATCCGTTTATTCCTGAAAGTATGGGACCCGGAAAATTTGGCTGGGATGGCATTTTCGTCGCCTCGGGTATTATCTTTTTTGCCTATATCGGGTTTGATACGGTGTCGGTGGCGGCACAGGAAGCACGCAATCCACAGCGTGACTTGCCGATAGGCATTCTGGGCTCGCTTGCGATTTGTACGGTGCTTTACATCCTCATGGCCGTGACGATGACAGGGCTTGCCCATTATTCGACACTTGGCGTCGCAAACCCGGTTTCAGTTGCTGTTCAGGCGGAACCGCAGCTGCTCTGGCTTGAACCCCTGGTCAATATTGGGGCAATCACAGGGCTATCGACCGTCATTCTGGTTTCATTGTACGGCCAGACACGGATTTTCTATTCGATGGCGCGAGACGGATTTCTGCCACCGGTGTTCTCGAAGATTGATCCACGGTTCAGCACACCAATGAATGGCACACTCTTGGTTTGTGTTTTGGCCGCCGTGTTTGGCGGGTTATTTCCGATCGGGGTGTTGGGCGAACTGGTTTCGATCGGGACTTTGCTCGCCTTCATTCTTGTGTGTCTGGGTGTCATTGTGCTTCGCACCACCCGGCCCAAAGTGAAGCGTCCGTTCATAACACCGCTTTATCCCCTTGTGCCGCTCGTTGGTATTGCGGTGTGCGGTTATATGATGTGGAAGCTGCCCGGCGGAACGTGGGAGCGGTTGATCGTTTGGTTCATTATCGGACTGGTGATCTTTGCGCTTTACGGCGCCACACACGCCAAGCAAGCGGTTTGGAAGTTCGAAGACGCGCCGCCGAAGTGACGAGTTACGCTTAAGCGCTGGCCGGCGCGGGTGCTGCCGGCAATTTGCGTGGTTTGACGTTGAGTGAGCGGGCGACGTGGTTGGCGATTTCGTTTTGCATGTGGGCGAGGTCGTTCATGGCGCCGTCGTAGGTGCCGGTCCATATCGGGTGGCGGCCGCTCAACAGGCGGATGTTCATCACCAGGCGAGGACCCGTTTTTTGTACGGTGCCTTCGATTGAAAGGCTGGACAGGGCGTCGCCCAGCGAAGGCTCCATGCGTTCAAATTTTTTGAGCAGCGCACTGAGCTCGCGGGAGATCGTTGTTCCCAGATAGAGATGGTTGGGGTCGGGGCGAAGTTCTTTGAGCGGCCGCACCAGCAGCCGCAGCGGTCCTTCTTTGGGAAGGGGTGCCGGCTTTCCAAGCATCAGGCGGCGCACGATAAGGGCCAGGATCAGCGCCACGAGCCCGAGGCCGCCCAAAATCCACAGCTGTTCGTCTGCTTGTGCCATTTTTCCTTATGCCCGGCCCGCAGTTTTAGTCCCGACGGCGTCTGGGGTAGGGTAAACTCGTGGCTGCCAGATTCCAGCGGAATTTGAAACAGGGTTTAGCGTCGTCAAGAAGGTCAATCCCATGTCATTTGGCGAAAACATTGCACCGTTGGTTGGCCGCGTCATGATCGCCGCCATATTTATTTTGGCGGGTTTTGAGAAACTGCAACACTGGAATGCTTCCGCCCTGTCCATGGCTCAGCATGGCATGAGTATGATCGGGCCGTCTTTGGCGCTGGCCATCGTGGTCGAGATAGGGGCGGGGATCGCACTGATCATCGGTTTTCGGGCGCGATTGATGGCGCTGGCGCTTTTTATGTTCACGCTGGTCGTCAGCTTTGTGATGCATGATTTCTGGGCAATCGGGGACGCCGAGCTCGCACGCGTGGAAATGCAGCTGTTTGCGAAAAACATGGCAATCGCTGGCGGGCTATTGATGCTCGTGGGTCTAGGCGCAGGCGGTTGGTCCTACGACAGCGTGCGCGGCGACGAGTGAGTGTTACTCGTGAACACCGGGGCGAAACATATCGTGGCGCGTCAGGCTGAAGACGACAATCAGATATGCGTAAGCCAGGTATTCTGCCAATAGCGAGACAGGCTCAAGCTTCGGAATGACCGCTTCGAGGTCCTTGATGACAACAGCAATGCCTTCGCCACCTAGAAGCGCAGGCAGAGCCACGGGCCCCACATGATGCAGCGCGACGGCCAGCAATGCGATCAGAATCCCAGGAATGATGCGCCTGACAAACAGCGACAACAATAAACTCACAGGAATGGCCCAAGTTGCCCATTGCAGGGTGAACACGTGCTCCACGAGGGCAATGAATTCTTTTTCCACTTTTCTTACGTCCCCAACCTCTTGGTGGCGAGCCCACCACCCCGAAACGCCCCACTAAACCCAAGCCAGTATACAAAATCTTGGGTTGCGTGTCTCTATAGAAGTGCACCGGCAGACCGCGCCCGTGAGGACGCAATCCGCCAATTTCCTCATTATTTAGTGATGCCCGCCGTGTCCGCCACCGCCGCCGCCAGAACCAACCGTGTTGCGAATTGTGTGCACGATGGCGATCACAATAGCAAAGGCCAAAAAGTAGACGGTTAAGTCACTCACGGTCATGAGTCTTAGATTTGCCCATGCGGTAGACGGCAATGATGCGGGATCTGCGCCCCTGGTGAGCGAGTAGGCCAAGCCCAACAATCCGAATACCACCAACGACCAGAACGTGACCTGAATCAGTCTGCCCATTCGCCCCAAAACCATGCCAGACGCCACGACGACCACAAGCATGATTACCAAAGACACCGTGTCGGCACCGCCAAACACCTTCATTACGATTCCCCACATTTCATTCAAAATGCCAGTCAATCCTGTCATAATATCCATGGCGTTATTTTCTCCCCCGAGAGCCGTGAGGTTTCAGCTTAACCGAAACTCATGCGCGCGGGGAGCGAGTTTTAGCGTTGCATCAACCGTAGTGACTTGATTGCAACGGTCAGGGCTGCACCCTGCAAGGAAGTTGGCTGATTTCCCTGCAGATTATTGCTTTTCGCTTCTGCGCTGGATGACGCAGCACGCCATGTTGGCTTTTGACGGTGTGTTTTAACCGAGTTGGCGCTGCAATTTGGGCTGCAAATCCTGTCAGACTTGGCCGAGCGTGCGAAGCCGGGCTACCGGATGGATCTCGTTCTGCGACATGACGAAGGTTTGAGGCCGAAAGCGTTCGACGATTGACCGTACATACGGACGAATAATTGGCGAGGTGAGCAGCACGGGCATTTCCGCATCGTTGGCGGCGCTGTCGAAGCGGGCGCGGACGCCTTGAATAAATTCCTGCAACTTCGAGGGTGCCATGGCCAATTGCTTGTCTTCGCCGCCACCGACGAGGGATTCGGCAAAGGCGTGCTCCCACACCGGAGACAGGGCAATCAGCGGCAAATAACCAGAGGTCGAAGTGTTGGCAGCGCAAATCTGGCGCGCCAGACGCGAGCGCACATGTTCGGTGATTTGCATCGTTGTCGAGGTGCGCGAGACGGCCTCGGCAATGCCCTCCAGAATGGTTGGCAAATCGCGAATTGACACACGCTCGCCCAGTAGCGACTGCAGCACGCGCTGGACGCCGGTAATCGTGATTTGCGAAGGTATCAGATCTTCGACGAGCTTTTTGTGTTCAACGGGGAGATCGTCGAGCAGTTTCTTGGTTTCGGCGTAGGACAGCAACTCCGCCATGTTGTCCTTCAGGATCTCGGTCAGATGTGTCGTCAGCACGGTCGCCGCATCGACGACGGTGTAGCCACGGAACGTAGCTTCGTCGCGCAACCGTTCTTCGATCCAGGCGGCCGGCAGGCCGAATGCGGGTTCACGGGTGGGCTTGCCGGGCAGGTCGATATGACCGCCGCGCGGATCCATGACCAGCAATTGGCCCGGCTGTAGCTCGCCTTTGCCCGCGGGAAGTTCCTTGACGCGAATGGCATACTCGTAGCTGCCGATCTGCATGTTGTCGACGATGCGCACCGAGGGCATGACGAAACCCATCTCGCCTGCCAACTGGCGGCGCAGTGATTTGATCTGATCGGTGATGCGAAGGCCCTTTGCGTCGTTGATGAGGGGCAAGAGGCTGTAGCCGAGCTCGACTTTCAGGTGATCGATGGCCAAAGCGGTTGAAATTGGTTCTTCCGATTGTGGCTTCGGCTTTTGGGCGTCGGTGACAGCGGCGGCTGCGGCGTCGCGTGTGGCTTCTTTTCGTTGACCTGCATAATACGCCAACAAGCCAGTGCCCGCGGCCAGCAAGAGAAATGTCAAATGCGGCACACCGGGCAAGGCCGACATACCGAACATCACGAAAGACGACATGCCCAAGGCTTGCGGGAAGTCAGACAGCTGGGCGATCAAAGCCTTGTCGGCCGAGCCGTCAATGCCGGCTTTGGAGACCATGAGGCCTGCGGCGATCGAAACGAGAATGGCTGGAAGTTGCGTGACCAGGCCGTCGCCGATGGTGAGCAACGTATAAGCGTGCCCGGCATCGGCGAAGCTCATGCCATGCTGGCCGACGCCGATAATGATGCCGCCGATGATATTGATGAAAGTGATGAGAATGCCCGCGACTGCGTCGCCGCGCACGAACTTGGAGGCACCGTCCATGGAGCCGTAGAACGTGGCTTCGTCCTCCACACGCTTGCGGCGCTCGCGGGCTTCCTTCTCGGTGATCAAGCCTGACGACAAATCGGCATCGATTGCCATTTGCTTGCCCGGCATCGCGTCCAAGGTGAAGCGGGCGGACACTTCGGCGATGCGGCTTGAACCCTTGGTGATGACGACGAAATTGACGATGACCAGAATGGCGAAGACGATCGCGCCGATGATGAAATTGCCCTGCATCAAGAAATTGCCGAAGGCCTCAATCACGTGACCAGCGGCGCCGGTTCCCTCGTGTCCGTGGCCCAGGATCAGTTTGGTTGAGGCCAAATTGAGCGAGAAGCGCAAAATGGTCGAGATCAACAGGATGGTTGGAAAAGTCGAGAGCTGCAGGGGGCGCTCGATGAAGAGCGCCGTCATCAAAATCAGAATTCCCAGCATGATCGACAGGCCCAAAGCCACATCGAGCAGAAACGTGGGTATGGGAAACAGCAGCACCGCAATGATCGCCATGATGCCGAGCGCGAGCGACAAGTCGCCGCGCATGAGCATGTCAACGCTGACATTGAAGACGCCGGCGCCGCCGGTTGTACTATAGCTTGCTTGTGCGTCAGCCATGATGAGCCCTTGTTGCGTTGACTTAAGCTACGCGCACTTCGCCGCCAGGGAGAGGCACGCGGACTCCTTCATCGGTGTATTGCTTCAGCTTGTTACGCAAGGTGCGGATTGAGATGCCAAGGATGTTGGCGGCATGCGTGCGATTGCCCAGGCAGTGGTCCAGCGTTTGCAGAATAAGATCGCGTTCGACATCGGCGACCGTCCGGCCGACCATTTCGCGATTGACTGCTTCGGCGGCCTGAGCCGCGCGGGCAATGAGAACCGGCGATGTGATTGCAATGGCGTCGCCAACTTTGGACCCGTCGGGCAGGCGGATGGCGCTTTCCGAAATTTCCGGTCCCTGGGCCAGCAACACCGCGCGATGAATGGTATTTTCAAGTTCGCGCACGTTGCCGCGCCACTTGTGCGTTGTCAGCGTGTGTTTGGCGGCGCCAGAAAGCAAGCGAGCTTCAACCCCGTTGGAGCCGGCATATTTGCGCGCGAAGTGCTGGGCCAAGGCCAGGATATCGGCCGGGCGTTCGCGCAGTGGCGGGATTTTCAGGTTCACTACATTCAAGCGATAGAGCAAGTCTTCGCGGAAGGTGCCGTCTTGTACGGCTTGCTGCAGGTCTCTGTTCGAGGTGGCGATGACGCGGATGTTGACTTTGACGGGCTTGTTACCACCGACACGGTCGATCACGCGTTCTTGGAGCGCCCGCAAGAGTTTGGCTTGAAGGCGGACATCCATCTCGGAGATTTCGTCGAGCAGAAGGGTGCCGCCGTCGGCTTCTTCGAATTTACCAATGCGCTTGGCGATGGCACCGGTGAACGCCCCTTTCTCGTGCCCGAAAAGTTCGGACTCAAGCAGGTTGTCGGGGATTGCTGCGCAGTTGATTGAGATGAACTGCTTGTCGGCACGATTGGATTTGCGGTGAACGTGGCGCGCCAGCACTTCTTTACCCGTGCCGGATTCGCCGGTGATTAGGATTGAGGCATCGCTGGGGGCCACTTGCTCCGCCAAGGCGATGACGCTCTCCATCGCTTTGTCTTCGAAAATGAGCTGGTGGCCGTCATCGGTGACGGCCGCGAGGACAGCCGCGATCAGTTCGGCGTTGGGGGGCAGGGGAATGTATTCTTTTGCGCCACCCTTGATGGCGTCGACAGCCGCGTTGGCATCTGAGCTGATCCCGCAGGCGACGATGGGGACATGAATGCGCTCGGAGCGCAATTGTTCAGACAGGCGTGCAATCGGCAAGGCCACATCGACCATGAGAAGATCGGCGCCGCGGCCATCGCGCAGTTCCGCCAGCGCCTGGTCGATAGTTGTGCAATGAGCGACTTTAGCGCCTTTGGAAATCGCGATCTTGGTCGCGGTGCCGATTTGGCCGTTGAGTTGTCCGACTATGAGAAGACGCATGGCTGTCTCTTTTGTTTGGGCTTGTTACGACCGGTCGCCTTTGACAATTTCAGTCATCGTGATGCCGAGACGATCATCGACAAGCACGACTTCACCGCGCGCGACGAGGCGGTCGTTGACGAAGATATCGATTGCTTCGCCAATTTTTCGATCAAGTTCGACGACCGATCCCTTGGCCAGTTTCAATAACTGGCTGACTTCCATTTTTGACTTTCCCAGAATCGCCGAGACGTTGACGTTGACGTCGAACACGGCTTCAAGGTCGGCTGCGGAGCGTTTGACTCCGGGCTCCGGAGCGGCGTCTTGCATTGCGGAGGGTGCGGTCTGCAAGTCGGGCAGGGTGACTTCAGTTGATTGGGTCATCGTCAGTTCTCTTCACCTGTTGATGACGCGCGCCAGCGCGACATGTGGTCTTCTATTTCTGCGAATGTATTTGTGAGATCGCGCTCAATTCCGCCGTCCGCCCATTCCACCCGGCAGGCCGGACCGGTGAGCGCCTGCTCGACGAGCACGATGACACGTCCGGCAAAGCCGCTGGCTTCGCTCAAAGGCTCGACCCTGGATTTGATGTGCTCGGCGAGGTCGGCAGACACGCGCACAACCAAGCGAGGTTCCAAGTGCAGTTTGTGCATGCACTCTGCTATGAGCGCTTCAGTTTCATTGTGCGGCAGAACCGAGAGCGCCGATTCCGCGAGTTTTTTACCCACTGACAAAGCGAGTGCGGCGCTTTCGATGCGCAATTCGGCTAAGTTTGCGTCGAACTGGCTGATCATTGCCGCCATGCTTTGGGAAATGGATGTGAGCGCCATCGCGTGGGCCGCAGAGGCTTCTGAAGATGCGGCCGCTTTGCCCTGGGCCAGCATTTCCTTTCGAATGTTATCGACTTCCTCAGCGGAGTAGGCACTGCGGCTGCGACTTTCGGGGACGGCCTGGTTAGTGCCCTTGGCGCCGAACACGGTGTCGAAGTTGAACTTGGGGGGGCGGTTGGGTTGCGGGGTTGTCATTGGCGGTCTCAATACACCAGCTCATCCTCGGCTTTGCCGGCCGAGAGCAGGATTTCGCCTTTGGCGGCGAGTTCCTTGGCGACGACGACCATGCGCATTTGCGCTTCGTCGACATCTTTCAAGCGCACCGGGCCCAGAGACTCCATGTCGTCTTTCAGTATTTTTCCGGCTCGCTCGGACATATTCGTAAAGAACAAGTCGCGCATTGTTGGCGACGCGCCTTTGAGGGCGATCCCCAGCTTGTCCTTTTCGATGCTACGCAAAAGAGTTTGAATTGCGCTGCCGTCGAGCTTGCCAAGATCGTCGAACGTGAACATCAACGCTTTGATGCGTTCGGACGCTTCTTTGTTGCGCTCTTCGAGTGCCGTCATGAAGCGGCCTTCAGTTTGGCGGTCGAAATTGTTGAAGATGTCCGCCATTTGCTCATGGGCATCGCGTTTGGACGAGCGCGCCAGATTTGTCATGAACTCTTTGCGCAGTGTGCTTTCGACTTTGTCCAGGATGTCTTTCTGAACTGCTTCCATGCGTAGCATCCGGCTCACGCATTCGAGCGCAAAATCCCCGGGCAGCACTGCCAATACTCTGGCTGCGTGTTCGGGCTTTATCTTTGTCATCACGACAGCCACGGTTTGCGGGTACTCGTTCTTGAGATAGGCAGAAAGGACGTGTTCGTTGACGTTTCCCAGCTTGTCCCACATCGTGCGGCCGGCGGGGCCGCGAATTTCTTCCATGACCATCAAGGCACGGTCTTTGGGCAGAAATTTCGTGAGCAGACGCTCAGTGGAGTCGAATGAGCCCAACACCGCACCGGTCGAGGATATTTGCGAAACAAAGTCGACAAGCAGTTTTTCGATCAGGGATGAGGAAACAGTTCCCAAATTCGCCATGACCTGGGACACTTCTGTGACTTCTTCATCATCCAGCACTTTCCAGATCGGTGCGCCATGTTCGTCGCCCAGTGACAGCAGCAGCACAGCCGCGCGTTCTGGTCCCGTGAGAGATTTTACGTCTTCGCGAACATTGGCTTTTGCGGGTTTGGTCATTTTGGATTATCTCACGCCGACTCGTGGAGCCATTGACGAACGATCGATACGGTTTCGTCGGGATGCTTGGTGACGATTTCACCGACTTTGCGGACGGACGACTCTTTGACCTGTCCTTCAACTTGCGCAATGTCGATCATGTTTTGAACGGCGGAGTTCGGCGGGCCGGACAGTGCGGGGTTGCTGCCGGGACCTGCGAGCGCCGCGCTACTGTCACCTGTTTGGGTGCCAAGGCGTGCTGGCGACCCCGCCATGGCTTGCGAGGTCAGGAACCCGCCGTGCGGTGGGGCCGCCAATGCCTTGATCATGGGGCGCATGACAAAGAAAATGAGCAGGAGTGCAATCAAGCCAATGCCGGCGAACTGCGCGATGTGCGCATAGTCTTCCCTTTGAAGCCCCAGCATCGGTTCTTCGGCTGGAGGGAGAACTTCGATCTCAGGCTGGCTGAAGCGGATGTTGACAACCTTCAACTGGTCGCCCCGTTTTTCGTCAAAGCCGATGGCCGACTTCACCAATTGTTCGATTTGGACCATTTCATCGGGGGCGCGAGGTGCATAGGTGCGCGCGCCTTTGTCATCGGTGGTGTAGGCGCCATCGACCGCCACAGCGACCGAGAGGCGCTTGACGTTTCCGCCTTCCTGGATTTCAGTCGAGATCGCTTTTGAAATTTCGTAGTTGATCGTTTCGTTGGTGCGTTTGTCGTTGGATGAACTTGCGCCGCCGCCGGCGCTGCCTTCGCCTGCGGGCAGCGAATTGGTGACGGTGACACCCTGCGAGGCTTTGCCGTCCTGGCTGGTAGAGTTGTCCTGGCTGGTTTGGGTTGAGCGCACGACCTGGCCATCGGGATCAAAGGTTTGGCGCTCGGTGGTGATCCTGTTGTAGTCGACTTCGGCGGAGACCTGCACACGGGCGCGGCCGGGACCTACGATCCCTGTGACAATGTCTTCGATCTGGGAGCGAACGCGGCCTTCAAAAGTGGCGGTACGTTCGTCGTGCTGAACGGCTGAGGCGCCAGCCCCTGAGGAGCCGCCACCCAGCATCGTTCCCTTTTCGTCGATGATGGTGATTGTGCCGGCCGATAAACCGGGCACTGCGGACGCCACCAGGTTTTGGATTGCAGAGACTTGCGCGGGGGACACGGCTCCGCGCGCCCGGATGACCACGGAGGCCGTGGGTTCGGTTTGCTTTTCCGAAAAGAGTTCGCGCTTGGGAATGTTGAGGTGAACGCGGGCATTTGCGATCGAGGTGATGGAGCGGATGGTGCGGGCAAGCTCGCCTTCCAACGCGCGCACCAGATTGACGTTCTGGACGAAACTAGTTTGTCCGAATGAATCGGCGCGATCAAAGATTTCGTAGCCAACCGATCCGCCCGCCGGCAGGCCTTCGCCCGCCATTTCCATGCGCAGCTTCAGTGCCTGATCAGAGGGGACCAGGATGGTTGAGCCGTCGCCGGTCACTTCGTAGGAAATTTTCCGGCCATCGAGGCGTGCGGCGATTTCCGCCGAGTCACGCGGGTCGAGGTTGGAAAACAGAAGCGTTTTGGGAGGCTCGGTCAACATGTTCATCGCGTACATGAACCCTAGGCCTGCGGTCATCGTCAGCCCCGCGACGAATCCCAGACGCACAATTCCCATCGATTGCAGAAAGCCCGCCAAGGCCGATACTCCCACGCCGTCACAAGTTTCTTATGGTTCAAATCCGGACAGGCACGCGGCCAGGCGCCCAGATTTGTCATAGGCAAAAATTACCCATGGCGCGGTAAAGGTGCGTTTAATAAGAGGTCAAGAAAGCATGAAAGCCAGGCAGCGGGAAACCCGCGCCTGGCTTGGAATTGGTAAGAATCCGTTTACGGACTAATTGCGGTATTGCTGAACCCGGGTTGTGCGCAACCCTGCCAGGCCGTATTTGTCGATGGCCCGCTGCCAGGCGAGGAATTCCTCGACCGTCAGCGTGTAGCGCGTGCAGGCATCTTCGAGGCTGAGCAAGCCGCCACGTACAGCTGCCACAACCTCGGCCTTGCGACGAATGACCCACCGCTTTGTTCCAGGCGGCGGTAAATCGGCGATCGTCAATGGGCTCCCATCTGGCCCAATGACGTAGGTTACCCGGCCTTGCCGTTCTTCAGTCATCACTGTACACGCTCCAACACTTATTTTTCCCACCATTGCGGGGTAGAGTACGCTTGGCCCGCTAAAAAGCGGTGCAGAAACACACTTAACACCGTCTTGTTGTGTCCCTGCGAATTGCATGCCAAGCGGAAATAGGACATTCACACTTGTGAATGCCCTAGCACGGATTACCGCTTCAATCTGGTCAACTCGTCTAACATTTCGTCAGCGGTTGTTATGATTTTTGAAGCAGCTGAGTAAGCTCTCTGAATGACAATCATGTCACTGAATTCTTTCGCTATGTCGACTGTGGATTGTTCCACCGCCAAGTTCGAGATTTTTCCGGCGCCGGCCTGGTCCGCAGCCTTAAAGCTGGCGGGCCCCGATTCGACGCTTGTGCGGTATGCGTTGCCGTTGAGCGGCCCCAAGCCATCCGCATTCAGGAAGGTCGCCACCGGCAGTTTGTAAAGTGGTGTTTCAATGCCGTTGGTGAACAGCGCAATGACAAACCCGTTTTCATCCACCCGTACACCCGACAGGCCACCATAGAGCGTTCCGTTGATGTCTGAGGCGTAGAGCGTCGAGACCGTGTCGAACTGTGTGAAGCCGTTGGCGAGGCCAGGTGTGCCCATGTCGAAATCGATTGCCTGAGCCGACAAGCCAGACGCGGCGACAAACGGAATGGTGATGCTCACGGCGGCTGCCGGCGTTGCAATCGTGCCGTCGGTGTTGAAGGTCACCGTCCCGGTCGCGATGGGATTGTTGCCGGCGCCCCCGATGTCGGCCGGGTCGCCTTCATAGATGGCTTCGTATTGCCATGTGTTGGCCGCCGATTTGATAAAGGCCAGACTCATGGGACGAGACCCGCCTTGACTGTCGAAAATCTCGATTGAGGTTTCAAATTGTGGAATGACGGTTCCGGCGGCGATGTCGCCCGCCACATAGGGTGATGTCACGGCGGCGGTCGACTGCAGGTTTATTCGAAGGTCGGCCTCGGTGGTCGGCAATGCGGTGCCGTTGACTTGTCCCAGATTGATGATGGACACGTCGTTGGCATTGGTTGGAATGTCACCGTTCACATCCAATGCCCAACCCTGGAGGTAGTATCCCGAGGCGTTGCGCAAGTAACCGCTCGCATCCTTCTGGAAGGCGCCTGCGCGCGTGTAGACAATTTCATTGACGCCCGGGTTTTCTGTAGGCGCACTGGTGACCGTAAAAAAGCCCTGGCCTGAGATGGCCAGATCGGTCGGCGACGAGGTTTGAAGCAGGTTTCCCTGCGTCGAAATCTGGGGGACGGACACATTCTTTACGCCGCCCGTGTAGCTGCCGATGGTCGTTGTCGACAGCAATGTGGAAAATTCATTGCGCGTGCTCTTGTAGCCCACCGTGTTGACGTTGGCGATGTTTGTCGATGTGTTGGCCATTGCGCGGCTGTTGGCTGAAAGGCCTGCCACGCCTGTATAAAGTGCACCATAGAGACTCATAACTTCACTCCCTGTTTCGAGTTGGAGGCGGCGAACCGTTCGGGGGCGCTACTTCATTTGATTTTCTGAACGGCACTTCTGCACCGCAACCTCGACACTGCACCGGCATTTTCAGTTTTTGAGCCCGATGATTTCACTCAAGTTCAATTTACGCGAACCGATGGTCACCAATGGTTCGATACCCGACATGTCAATTTCGTTGACGACTCCGGCGCCGGAAATCGACGCCGGAACATTTGTGCCATCCGCCAATCTGGCGACAACCGTAAGACCGTAGGGACCGTCCGGCAGTTGAGTGCCGCTGGCGTTGCGCCCATCCCACACGAAGTCATGGATGCCAACGCTTGCGTCACCGGTCATTGAACGAACGACGCGGCCGTTCGGTTCCGTGACATTGAATTGAATGCTCGCCGCATCGCGCGGCAAGGTGTATCGCCATGAAGCCTGCCCGCCGGAAAGTGAGGATACAGGACCTGCAGTCAGCGCCGTCTTGCCCAGGTAGTTGACGGCGTTTGCGCCGGCTGCGGACTTTGTAAGCGAAATCAACGAGTTCAGACTGGTGTTGGTTGCGATCTGCTGCTCAACCTGGCTGTAGGAGACGAGTTGCTCGGTGAACTTTGTGGCGTCCAGCGGCTCCAACGGATCCTGGTTCTGCAACTGGGTTGTGAGCAGGCGGAGGAAGGTTTCGTAGTTTCCGCTCAGTGTTTGCTGAGCTTTGGCAATTTGGGTCGATTGCGTCGTGACGGGTGCTATGGCCATTTCAATCGCTCCGGTTAGACAGTGATATCAACGCCGTCGCGCTTGCGAACGGCGATATAGTTCGTGGTAAGTTGGTCGTCAGATGCGTCGCCGCCGTTTTGCGCCTTGGCTGCGAAGGGGGACGCCGGCAGGCTGCCACTACGTTGACCGTTGCCATTCGACAGTTGGAAACTCAGCGCATTCGAGCCGACGTCTAGCCCTGCCTGGCGCAGTTGTTGTTCCAGCGTGCGCGCGTCGCGTTGCAGCAGTTCCAGCGTTTCGGTCCGCTCGGCGCGAAGCACGGCTTGTACGCGTCCGTCTTCGCCAACAGTCAGGGAGATATCCAATTTTCCCAGATCGGCTGGGTGCAGACTGATCTCGAACTGGCTTGAGCCGGATTCGACTTTGCGCGCTATGTGCACCGCGAGGGCGTCAAGCGGGACTGGAATATGGGGGACAGTATTTGCCGGAGCGGATTGGGCTTGGATGAGGGCCGTTGTAAAAGTCACTGCCGGGCTGGCATTAGCCGATGAGGAAGCGACGGCGTCACTTGTTTTTGCTGCGCCATTTGACGGTGTATGTGACTGTGGTTGCTGGTCAGTGTTGGAGTGTGACGCAGCTGCCGGGGCAATTTTCTGTTCGCCGAAGGACTGCGCTTGTGGTGTTGGGATGGTCGCATCGGATGCTGGATTGAATGCCATCGCGTCGGCGGTGCGTTTTGGCGCCTGATTTGTTTTGCTGGATACGACGGGCGGTTCACTTTGCGCCAGAGGGGCAATGTTTGGTGTTAGTTCCGGCACAAGTCCGGGGGTGGCGACCACTGGAGTTGGCGCTTGGTGCTGGATAGGCGCTTGTGCACCCTTATTGGCGAGCAAAACTGAAACCGCCTGATTTGCGGCAGGGAGCGCCGACAAGGCATCTTTCGCGTGCTCAGGGGGCTGGCCTTGCACGTTCTGGATGACAAGCAGCAGGCCCGCGAGATCTGAAGGCGGTTGGACTTCGTTTTGCGTATTGAGTGTGGCTGGTGCGCCTTGCGGCAGTTGAATGTCCGTGGCGGGGCTGTTCATCTCTTGCAGGGCAGGGGAATGCAGAAGCGCCAGGAGTTGAGACTGCGTGTTCAGACTTGATGGGTCAGGGCTGACGGGCGCGACAGGTTGAAGTTGCTCTTGTGCGAGAATGTCCGCGAATTGCACGTTCATATCGGAAGCGATGGAGCCAAACGCGTTCGCGCCTGCAATGTTTTGCGGCGTGGTGTTCGCGAATAGGGCTGCAATCTGGTTCATTGAATGCGCAATTTTTCCATCGGGCACATAGCGCCCAACGTTTTGACTGCAAGGCGCTTGCCATGGATTTCGCCGCAGAAATCCAGCGCCCGGCGTGCGAAGCGCTTTACGGGCGCGGCAGAGTTTGCAGGCCTGAGGGCAGTTTTCGACCCTGTGTGGAGGCGTTTCTTCCGTGCCTGAAGGAGTGGCATCAGCGTTGCACTTACTCTGACACAGCACTGGGTCTACCGGGATTGGACTCGCGGTAAACCCAGCGCTTCCGTGCTTCGTGCTGGACGAGGCAGGCAGAATTTGCGGGGACATACCCGGCAAAAGCTGCCGGATTGAAAGTTGGCCGGGAGAAACACATGGCACTCAATGCAAACATGTCGTTGGGTTCAATACTGAACACAGCCACCAGCGCGTTGCAGGCCAATCAAACGGCTTTGCGCACAACGTCGAACAACATTGCCAACATCAATACCCAAGGCTATCACCGCCGGGTTGTCGATTTCGGACCGCGGTTGACGGGCGATAGTCTGACGGGGGTATCGATTGAAGACATAAGGCGCATTTCCGATGAGTTTTTGGCGCGCGAAACTATCGATGCGACGAGCGCTGTGGGGCGCATGGAAACGCTGACGTCATATTTTTCCCGTGTGCAGGATTTGGTGGGGTCGTTGGACGCTGGATCGTCACTCGATGCGCGCCTTTCAAATGCAATGACCGCGTTGCAGCAGCTGAGCGTGGACCCGGCGTCTGCGGCGCGGCGGAATTCGGCGCTGTCGTCCGTTTCTTCGGCTTTGACTGCAATCTCGGGCATGGCCTCCCAGGTTCAGCTGCTGCGCCAGGACGCCAATACCCAGATCAGTACCGACATCCGCAATGTGAATGTGCTGATTGCCCAAATTTACGACCTCAACACCACCATCAAGACCGCCGTCGCGCGCAACGACAACCAAACAGGCCTCACCGACCAGCGAGACAACGCCCTCGCCGAGTTAGCGAAGTATATGGACGTGCGCAGCTTTGAACAGGCTGATGGCCGCGTCTTCGTTTCCCTGGGTGATGGTACGGGTCTCATTTCGGATTTGAGTTCGGAGTTGCGTTATGCGGGTCCGTCATCTGTTTCTTCGGCAACGTCGTTTCCCTCGATAACTGTGCAACGGACCAACCCAGAGAGTGCTGCGGATGTTGGCAACCCCATTGCCCTGGAAGGGCGTATTCGAGGCGGCGAGATTCGCGGTCTGCTGGACATGCGCGACAAGCAATTGGTGGATCTTGCCGAGCAACTGGGATCGGTTGCTTCGGGGCTTGCGGACGAACTGAATGCCATCCACAACAACAGTAGCGCGGTGCCGCCACCGGCGAGCCTGACGGGTGTCAACACCGGATTGCTGTCAACCGACCCGCTGAATTTTTCTGGCATCGTTACGGTCGCGGTGGTGGATGCCCAGGGTGCCCTGGTGCAGCGTGTGGATATCGACACAACCTTTTTGCCCACGATCGGCGATCTGGTGTCGGCCATCAATGCCGGTCTTGGCGGCAGCGGCAGCGCCAATTTCAGCAATGGTGCCTTATCGATCAGTGCCAGCAACGCGGGGGACGGGATTGCGATGCTGCAAGACCCCACAACGCCGGCCTTGCGCGGTGGCCGCGGCGTGTCGCATTTCTTTGGTCTGAATAATTTGGTGACGGCAGCGAGCCCGTCAAGTTTTGCGACGGGCGTTCAAGGTTCCGACTCGCATGAGTTCACCGCCGGTGGTGTGGCTGATTTTGTGTTGCGCGGGACCAGCGGTGCGATTCTGAACTCGTTCAGCGTGACTGTGGGGGGACTCTCGGTTGCCGATCTGGTGTCGGATCTGAATGCAGCCGCGAATGGTTATGCGACGTTCTCGCTCGATGCGAACGGGGTGATGAGCATGACGCCGGCTGCGGCCTATGGCGGGGCGCGGCTGGAAGTGCGCAATGACACCTCGACGCGTGGAGCGACCGGAGTGTCGTTGACGCAATTTTACGGGTTGGGAACGGCCATGCGTCAGAACCAGGCTTCCAATCTTGCTGTGCGCAGCGACATTGCACAGAACGGTTCCAAAATGGCGCTGGCTCAGCTCAGTATTTCCGGAGCTTCGGTTGCCGGTGACCTGGTTCTGGGTATCAGCGACAATCGTGGCGCACTTGCCCTTGCAGGCGTTGCCAACGCCTTGCACAATTTTCCCGCGAGCGGTGGTCTGGCAGGCGGAACGCAATCGTTGAATGATTTTGTTGCGCAAATCATAGGACTGCAATCGGATCTGGCTAATGGGGCTGAGTCCGAGCGGGTCAACCGTGTGGACGTCAAGGAAGAAGTATTTGCACGGCGTAATGCCATGGAAGGCGTCAATCTGGACGAAGAGCTGTCCAACATGATGATTTTCCAGCAGGCCTACAACGCCTCGGCGAGGATCATGACGGTCGTGCAGGAGATGTTCGATGAATTGCTGCGCGTGGTTTAAACATGAGAGGCTGCTATGCTTGACCGAGTAGGTTCGTGGTCGTTTGCGCAGGGTTTGACCAACGAATACGGGCGCATTCAAGCGCGCACTGTGAAGTGGCAGACGCAGATTTCGAGCGGCAAAGTTGGTGACCAGTTCGCTGACACGAAGGACAAGGCAAGCGTCCTGGTCGCCGCCAAACAAAGATCGGCTGAAGTCGACTCGTATTTGTCGGCGACGAAGGAAGTGTTGAACCGGCTGGACGTGCAGGACCTGCATATGCAGGAGCTAGTGGCGATCGGTGGGCGCTTGCGCCAGACAATGGCCGATGCCCTTTCGACGGGGCATGCGCCTGCGTTCATGGATGAAGTCAACAATCTTTACAATCAGGCGCTGACGATTGTAAACACGCGCATCGACGGCAAGTATTTGTACGGCGGTTCGCGCACCGATGTGGCGCCGGTCAATGCGGCAGACCTTGCCAGCCTTGTGGCGGCGCCCACCGTCGCCGACATTTTCGAGAACTCCGACTTCAATCAAACCCAGCGGATTGACCAGAACGAGACGATTGCCGTGGGACTTACGGCCAGTGAGGTCGGAACTGATCTGTTTCAAATGTTCAAAGACATTGCGGCGTTCAATACCGGCGTTGATGGACCATTCGGCGCCAACTTGTCTGCCGCTCAAAGCAGTTTTCTGGTGACACAGAATGTTGCGATGCTCAATGTCAGCCAGGGCCTGACGACGCTAGCGGCGATCAACGGTTCGCGCCACGCTCAGGTTTTGAACGCGGTCGAGCGGCATGACAGCCTGTCTGCCTATTTCACGAAGTTCATCGGCGATATCGAAGACGTCGACCTGGCGGAGGCGGTGGCCAGGCTCAACCAGGATCAGGTTGCGGTCGAGGCGGCAGGCCGGATGATTGCGCAAGTCAATCAGATGAGCCTGCTCGACTATATGTGAGGGCAAATCGCCGCTAGGGCTTAAGCTTGCGCTCAGGCGTCTACCCACTATATAGGCGCGTCTATGATCCACGCTGATGACATTCGCGCGCTTATGAATCTGCCCGGCGAGCCGGGGCGGACGCGCGTCGTTGCGGCGATGTCCGGCGGCGTCGACAGTGCCGTGGCGGCAGCCCTTGTCCAGCGCGCGGGATATGACGTCGTTGGGATCACGTTGCAACTTTATGCATCGGACGGACAGCCAAAACGCAAAGGGTCGTGCTGTGCCGGACAAGATATCTACGACGCCAGAAGCGCGGCGCAGACTCTGGGGATCGCGCATTATGTGCTCGACTACACTGAGCGGTTTCGCAAATCGGTGATGGAGGATTTTGCCGCGACCTATGCGCGTGGCGAGACACCTATTCCGTGCGTGCGCTGCAACGAGACGGTGAAGTTTCGCGATCTGTTGAATGCCGCGAAGGATGTGGGCGCGCAGGCACTGGTGACCGGACATTATATTCAACGGGTCAACGGGCCCTCAGGTCCTGAATTGCGGCGGGCGCAGGATGTGTCACGCGATCAAAGTTATTTCCTTTTTGCGACGACGAAAGCGCAGCTGGATTTCATCCGGTTTCCATTGGGCGGTCTGCCCAAGAGTGAAACGCGTGCGATCGCCACGGAACTTGGATTGGAACTGGCAGGCAAGCCGGACAGCCAGGACATCTGTTTTGTGCCGAATGGCCGTTACAGCGACATTGTGCAGAGGCTCCGGCCCGGTGCCATCGAGCCGGGCGATATTGTGGATCAGTCGGGCCGGGTGCTGGGGCCGCACGATGGCGTGATCAACTTTACCGTTGGCCAGCGCAAAGGTCTTGGGCTTGGGCATCATGAGTCCCTGTTCGTCATTCGCATCGACGCGGAAAAGCGCCAAGTGGTCGTCGGTCCCCGTGAGGCTTTGGCGACGCGACGGATTTTTCTGCGCGACATGAACTGGCTGGATGGTGCGGCACTGGGCGGCTCGCCGCGCAGTGTGCTGGCGCGGGTGCGATCCACGCGCGAACCGGTGCGAGCGGAAATTGTTGCGACGGCTGAGGGGGCGGAAGTTGAGCTCCTGGCGCATGAAGAGGGCGTGGCGCCGGGGCAGGCCTGCGTCCTTTATGACGCGGCGGATGCGTCGCGCATGCTTGGCGGTGGCTGGATCGTCAAAGGCGAGGCAGCGGCTGCTGCGTAAGTGAACTGCCTTGACAGGTGGAAGGCGCACGCCTTACATCCCGCGCTCGTTTTTACCCGGATGGCAGCGTAGCTCAGTGGTAGAGCAGGGGAATCATAATCCCTTGGTCGGCGGTTCAAATCCGTCCGCTGCTACCAAACGGGCCCGGGCATGTGCAGCTTGGGAAAACACGAAATGCCCGTGACACTCGAAGATATCAAACAGGCTGCGGCGCTGATCAAGGGCGCGGTTGAGCGCACGCCGTGTCATCGCTCGCGAACGCTGTCGCAGCTGACGGGCGCGGATGTTTATTTGAAGTTCGAGAATTTGCAGTTCACAGCGTCGTTCAAAGAGCGTGGCGCCGTGAACAAATTGACAAGCCTGACACCGGAGGAACGCCGGCGCGGGGTCATTGCGATGTCGGCGGGCAATCATGCGCAGGGTGTGGCCTATCATGCCACCCGGCTTGGCATTCCATCGACGATTGTGATGCCCGAGACGACGCCTTATGTGAAGGTCAAGTATACATTGGCACACGGTGCTCGCGTGATCCAGAAGGGCATGACACTTGCCGACTGCGATCACATTGCACACGAGATAGCCGCAAAAGAGGGGCTGGTGTTCGTGCACCCTTACGACGACGACAAGATCATCGCGGGCACGGGCACGGTCGCACTTGAGATGCTGGAGGACTTTCCCGAGATCGACACGCTGGTGGTGCCGGTGGGCGGCGGCGGATTGATTGCGGGCATGGCGATTGCGGCGCGGGCGATGAAGCCCGGGGTCCGCATGGTGGGCGTTGAGACGCGGCTCTTTCCGTCGATGTACAACGCGCTCAAGCATGGCAACGAACCTATCGGCGGGCGCACGATTGCCGAGGGCATTGCGGTCAAGAATGTCGGTGCGAAGACGACAGAGATTTGTGGCAGGCTGCTGGATGACGTCTTGCTGGTTTCGGAGGAGTCGATCGAGCGGGCGATTGCGTTGTTGCTTGCGATTGAGAAGAGCGTTGTCGAGGGGGCGGGTGCGGCGGGGTTTGCGGCAATGTTGCAGCATCCCGAACAGTTTGCGGGGCGCAAAGTTGGATTGGTCTTGTGCGGCGGGAATATCGATCCGCGACTGCTGTCGAATGTGATCATGCGCGAGTTGCAACGCGAGGGGCGGATTTTGACAATCGCGGTTGAGATCGAGGACCGGCCCGGGATCCTGGCCAAGGTGGCGACGCTGGTCGGCGATGCGGGCGGGAATATCATCGAGGTCGCGCATAATCGCATGCTGACGGACATGCCGGCGAAAGACGCCGAGTTGCGTATCAGCCTGGAGACTCGCGATGCGGCTCACGCGCAAGCGATTTGCCAGGCGGTGCGCGATGCGGGATATATAGTGCATGTGCTCGGAACGACGGTGCAGCATTGACGTTAGAGGGTGCTGACGTGACGCCGCCAAAGCGCGAAGAAAAGGCGTGAAACAAGAGGTTTGCTTTCCAACGTGAGATGAGCTGATCTGCTGTGCAAATGAAAAAAGGGAGTTTCCAGATGTTGAAATTCGGGGTCTCGTTGATTTTGGTTACACTTTGCTTGGCTTTGCCAGGAGTTGGGCGCGCGAATGATGCGGCGATGACGGGGCCTTCGGCGGTGGTCGAGGCGTTTCATGCGGCGCTGGGCCGAGGCGACAAGGATGCAGCGTTGGCGCTGCTTGCCTCCAACGTGCAGATCTACGAGCAAGGCTATGTCGAGCGTTCGAAAGCCGAGTACGCCAGCCACCATCTGGCGAGCGACATGGAATTTTCCCAAGCGGTGAAAAGCGAGACGAACGACGTTGCCGTCGTCGATGAGGGCAATCTGGCCTACGTCGTTCGCCAAGGTACGACGAAGGGTGAATTCAAAGGCAAACCCGTCGATACGATCAATCTGGAAACGATGGTGTTGCAGCGTATGGATGGCAGCTGGAAGATCGTGCACATTCACTGGTCGTCGCGGAAGGTCGAGAAAAAGTAGGAAGGGCGTGTGTGCGCTGGTCCATTCACGTCGAGGATCTACGACGGCGTGATTGGCGATCCGGCGACGATTGGGCTGGTCGCGCTCAACGAGGAGCGGGTTACCAACGTCAGCGCTCGAACTTCACGCTGAGCACGATTGACGACATCGTCTTCTGCACGCCTTTGAGGTGGCCGATGGCGTCCAGCACTGTGTCGATCTTGGCGGTGGTTTCGGCGGCGAGGCCGGCCATCATGTCGTAGGTGCCGCTGATCGCTGCCAGCGAGCGGACTTCGGGCATTTTTTTCAGATCGGCGGTCAAGGGGGCTGACATTTTCGGATCGACGCTGATCATGACGTGGGCGAGGATCTGGCGGCCGGTGAAATCTTCGCCGGCCCGGATTGTGTAGCCTGCGATCACGCCAGCGCGTTCCAGTCTGGCGATGCGCTCCTGAACGGTCGAGCGGGCGAGGGCGAGCTTGCGGGCGAGCGAGGCAACAGGCTCGCGCGCATTGGAGCGCAGGAGGGCGAGAAGCTGACGGTCGGTCGTGTCGAGGTCTGCCATTTCAGCCATATTGCCGGGTAAGCCGCCAATTTGTCTAGTCTTTTCATGGATATCGACGGATTGTAAGCTGCAAATCGGCGGAAAGCGGGGGTAATTTCGGCTTGCGACACTGGATATTGAGGAGACGGCGCAGATGGTGAAACTCATTCTTTTGGGCGGCGGCAAGATTGGCAGCGCGATTACCGCGATGCTGGGTGGCACCGGAGACTATCAGTTGACGGTGGCAGACCGCGACGCGGAGGGGCTGAAGCGCCTGCCGACGAAGAATGTGCGCACGCAGGTGCTGGACGTTGCCGATCCGGCGGCGCTGCGCGAGGCGATCAAGGGACACGACATGGTGGTCAGCGCCATGCCCTATCATCTGACACCGGTGATTGCTGGGGCTGCGAAGGAATGTGGTGCGCATTATTTTGATCTGACCGAAGATGTCGAGAGCACGCGGGTTGTGAAAGGCCTGGCCAAGGGCGCCGACACTGCGTTCGTGCCGCAATGCGGTCTGGCGCCGGGATTTATCTCGATTGCCGCTTACGATATGACGAAGAAGTTCGATTCGCTTCGCGATGTGAACATGCGCGTGGGAGCGCTGCCGGTGTATCCAACGAATGCGCTGAAGTATAATTTGACCTGGTCGACCGATGGTTTGATCAACGAATACTGCAATCCGTGCGAAGCGATTGTCGACGGGCAGCTGCGCGAGATGCCGGCCCTGGAAGAGATGGAGCATTTCCTGCTCGACGGCATCGACTATGAGGCATTCAACACCTCGGGCGGGTTGGGTACGTTGTGCGAGACGCTGGAAGGCAAGGTCGAAAACCTGAACTATAAAACTGTGCGCTATCCCGGCCATCGCGACATCGTCAAAATGCTGGTGCGCGATCTGCGTTTGGGACAACGGCGCGAGATTTTGAAAGATGTGCTGGAGACGGCCATCCCGATCACCTATCAAGACGTGGTGCTGGTGTTCGTGACGGTGTCGGGGCAGCAGCACGGGCAGTTGACGCAGGAAAGCTTTGCCAGAAAGATTTATGCGGATGAGATTGGTGGGCGGCTGATGAGTGCCATTCAGATCACAACAGCGGCGGGCATTTGCGCGATGGTTGATTTGCTGGCCGAAGGCAAGTTGCCGAAAAAGGGTTTTGTGCGGCAGGAAGAAGCAGACCTGAAAACATTTTTGGGTAATCGCTTTGGCCGTTATTATGCCCCAAAGGAGCGCTAGGCTTTGAGCAATCTTCGCAGCGGCGGACAAATTCTCGTCGATCAGTTGAAGATTCATGGCAGTGAGCTGGCGTTTTGCGTGCCGGGGGAAAGTTATCTTGCGGTGCTGGATGCGCTTTACGATGCGCGCGAGCAGATCAGGTTGATCACGTGCCGGCATGAAGCGGGTGCGGCCAACATGGCTGAAGCCTATGGCAAGCTGACGGGACGGCCTGGCATCTGTTTTGTAACGCGCGGACCAGGGGCGACCCATGCCAGTGTTGGGCTGCACACGGCGTTCCAGGATTCGACGCCGATGATCCTGTTCATCGGGCAGGTGGCGCGCGACCAGTCCGAACGCGAGGCGTTTCAGGAAATCGACTACCGGCGCATGCTGGGACCACTGACGAAATGGGTGGCGGAGATTCCTTCCGCTGACCGCGTCCCTGAATTTGTCTCGCGGGCGTTTCATACGGCGGTGAACGGCAGACCGGGACCGGTGGCGCTGGCTTTGCCGGAAGATATGCTGACGGAGCGCATGGCGGCGGTGGATTCACGGCGCTACAGCCGGATTGAGTCTGCACCTCGCGCGGAAGATATGGCGCGGCTCGCTGCGATATTGGGCTCGGCCGAGCGGCCGCTCGCCGTGATCGGCGGCGGTGGCTGGACGGATGATGCGTGGCAGGCCTTCACGCAATTTGCGGAGCGCTGGTCGCTGCCGGTGGTGACGTCGTTTCGCGGCAAGGATCGAATGGACAATCGCCATGCGCTTTATGCTGGCGATATGGGGATCGGTATTGATCCCAAGCTTGGCGCGCGAATAGCCGAAGCGGATGTGCTGCTGGTGGCCGGACCGCGTCTGGGCGAGATGACGACGAATGGATATACGCGCCTTGTGGCGCCGGTGCCCAAGCAGAGGCTGGTGCATGTTTACCCGGCGGCGGAAGAACTGAACCGGGTCTATCAGGCCGAGCTTGGCATTGTGTCGGGGATGGAAGCGTTTGCGCGGGCGATGGCGGGGATGAAACCAGCGCCCGTGAGTTGGTCAGGCTGGACGCAGGCGGCGAGTGCGGACTATCGCGCATTCGTGAAGCCGGTGGAGGTCAAGGGCGCGGTCAATCCGTCGGAGATTTTCGCCTGGCTGAATGAGCGCTTGCCTGAAGACGCGATACTGACCAATGGGGCTGGCAACTATGCGGGTTGGCTGCACCGGTTTTTCCTGCATAAGCGCTTTCATACTCAACTTGCGCCGACGAGCGGGGCGATGGGTTATGGCGTCCCGGCTGCAATTGGTGCGAAAGCGGTGCATCGGGATCGTATGGTGGTGGCGTGCGCGGGTGACGGCTGTTTCCTGATGAACGGACAGGAGCTGGCGACTGCAGTACAGCACGATCTGAATGTCATTGTGCTGGTGTTCAATAACAGCATCTATGGCACGATCCGCATGCATCAAGAGCGCGAGTATCCGGCGCGCACCATCGGTACGGATTTGAAGAATCCGGATTTCGCGGCTTATGCGAAAGCGTTCGGCTGCTGGAGTACGACGGTGCGCGCGACGGACGAGTTCGCACCGGCGTTTGAAGCGGCGGTGGCGTCGGGGCGGCCGGCACTGATTGAAATTATCACTGACCCTGATCAAATTTCGCCGACGGCAACGCTTTCGGGCATTCGCGCTGCGGCGCTCAAACAGAAATAATTGGAGGACCTCATGATTTCTGAAACGCTCAAGGCGCTTGGAATTTCGCCTGAAGATGTATCGCGTGGTGATCTTGTGGTGCGCAGTCCGATTGATGGTGCCGAGCTTGGCCGGGTGCGCAGCGACAGCGCGCCGGAGGTGGAAGCGAAGATCGCGGCGTCGGTTGCTGCGTTCCACGCATGGCGCGAGGTTCCGGCGCCGCGGCGTGGTGAGCTTGTGCGGCTGTTCGGCGAAGAGTTGCGCGCCAACAAGGATGCGCTGGGGCGTTTGGTGACGCTGGAGGCGGGCAAGATTACGCAAGAGGGCATGGGCGAAGTTCAGGAGATGATCGACATCTGCGATTTTGCAGTTGGTTTGTCGCGCCAGCTTTACGGTCTGACGATTGCCTCTGAACGGCCGGGGCACCGGATGATGGAGACGTGGCATCCGCTGGGCCCGGTTGGGGTGATCAGCGCCTTCAATTTTCCGGTTGCGGTGTGGGCGTGGAATGCGGCGCTGGCGCTGGTATGCGGGGACAGTGTATTGTGGAAGCCGTCGGAGAAAACGCCGCTGACGGCGATGGCGACGCAAAAGCTGTTCGAGCGCGCGGTGGCGCGGATTGGTGATGCGCCGACGGGGTTGTCGCAGGTACTTCAGGGCGGGCGCGCGATTGGCGAGCAGTTGGCAGCGGATGTGCGCGTGCCGTTGATCTCGGCGACCGGTTCGACGCGCATGGGCAAGGCCCTGTCGCCGGTTGTCGCTGCGCGGCTGGGGCGGACGATTTTGGAGCTGGGCGGCAACAATGCGATGATCGTGGCGCCGTCGGCGGATCTGAAGCTGGCCGAGCGGGCGATTGCGTTTTCGGCGGTGGGCACGGCCGGTCAGCGCTGCACGTCGCTGCGGCGGGTCATTGTGCATGAGAGCGTGCGCGAGACGCTGGTTTCGCGCTTGAAGAGCGTCTATGGCGCGATACGGATCGGCAATCCGCTGGAGGCCGGCACGCTGGTTGGGCCGCTGATCGACAGGGCGGCGTTTGACGGCATGCAGGCGGCGCTGGCTTCGGCCAAGGCGCAGGGTGGCCAGGTGACGGGTGGCGAACGGGTGTTGTCGGACAAGTTCCCTGATGGGTATTACGTGCGCCCGGCAATTGTGGAAATGACCGCGCAGAGCGAAATCATGAAGCACGAGACCTTTGCGCCGATCCTGTATGTGATGGGCTATCGCGATTTCGAGCAGGCGGTCGCTTTGCAGAACGACGTGGCGCAGGGTCTGTCGTCATGCATTTTCACGCGTGACATGCAGGAGGCGGAGCGCTTCACGGCGGTGGCTGGCAGTGATTGCGGGATTGCCAATGTCAATATCGGTCCCAGCGGCGCGGAAATCGGCGGCGCCTTCGGCGGCGAAAAAGAAACCGGCGGCGGGCGCGAGTCGGGCTCGGATTCGTGGAAAGCGTATATGCGGCGGCAAACGGCGACGGTGAATTACTCGAACGCGCTGCCACTGGCGCAGGGGATCAGGTTCGAGGCGGAGTAGTACCCAATATCATTGGCCGGTGAAACTGCAATCTGTAGAATTTATTGCCCTTCGCCCGCGTGCGGGAGAAGGAGGCGCGGGCCGCAACTTCGCGGCCCGTGACGGATGAGGGACTGCGTCCAGCACTGCGTCCCCTCATCAGTCCCGCCGAAGTGGCGGGCCAGCTTCTCCCAAAGGGAGAAGCGCTAAAAATCCATCTCTCCCATTTTTGATTCCGGGTACTACCCGTCCGACCACATGCGGATGAGGTTGGCGTGGGCTTTGGAGATTTGGTCGAATTCGCGGGTTTTCTTTTCGCGTTCGAAGAGGGCGCGGCGGGCGAGGTCGAGTTCCCAGAGGATCTCGCGCCGGTCGGCTTGGCGGACATAAGATTGGCACCAGCCGACGGCGGCGATGCGTTCACCCTTGGTGACAGGGGTGACACGATGCAACGTCGTTGACGGGTAGATCAGCATTTGGCCCGGATTGAGTTTGAAGGCGCGCTCTCCCTCTGTGGTTTCCATCACCAGTTCGCCGCCGTCATAGCTGCCGGGTTCGGCCAGGAACAGCGTGAAGGAGATATCGCTGCGTAGATTGTACATGATGGGGTCGTCGACGTGGGTGCCGTACTCCATGCCGTCGTGGTATCGGCTGAAGAGCAGCGGCGTGATCTGACGCGGGCGGGCGGCGGTGCGGAATTGGCCGTTGCGCATGATGGCTTCGCTGACCGATTTGTTCAGTGGTGCGTAGTCGAGTTGCGTGCGGTCAACCTGCTGGTTGTTTTTGACGAGCTTGGCGTGCCAGCCTGCGGTCTTGGTGCCGTCAACGAAATTGAGGGCATTGAGCCTGTCGCTGACCTTAAGAATATCGTCGGGGCCCAGAACGTCTTTGATAACCAAAATCATGTGCTGCATTCCTCTCCAGCTGAGTCGCACATGAATAGAACGGCTTAACCCTAAAACCAATCGACCTGTCGTTGTGCAGGCTCATTGGCGTAGTATGCATGTGTGGAAAAACGGCGGGAGCGCGAAATGCGCATACCACAAATTGCGGGAATGGCGGTGATGGTTGTGGTCGTGACCGGTGTCGAACTGCCGGTCGACTGGCTGGTGCCGCTTGCCATGATGTGCGGCGGCATGACGGTTTTTGTTGTCAGTTTCTGGACCCAGTCAAAGAATTAGCCCTTGTCACCGGGCGCTGCGCTGATCGCTTCTTCCAGTTTTATGAATGAGGGCTGGAAGTGGCTGGGCACGCTGCCGCGGCCGATTTCGACAGAGACCTGCGCGGCGTTGCCATGCAGGTGGGCGACGAGAACGTCGCGGATGACCTGATAAAAGAGGCCCTCTTCGTCAACCGCCGCTTTGACGCGTGTCGCCATCGGACCGATGAAGCCATAGGCCACAAAGACGCCGAAGAATGTTCCAACAAGGGCACCGCCGATCATGCCACCCAAGACTTCGGGCGGCTCAGTGATCGAGCTCATGGTCTTGATGACGCCCAAAACAGCGGCGACGATGCCGAGTGCGGGCATGGCATCTGCCATGTTTTGCAACGCGCCTGCACCCATGAGCGCTTCATGGTGATGTTTCTCCATCTGCTTTTCCATCGAGGTTTCTACCTGATGGGGGTCTTCCAGGCTCATGGTCATCATGCGGATGGTGTCGCAGATGAAGTCGATCGCGAAGTGATCTTTCATGATGCGCGGGTAGTGTTTGAAAATCGCCGACTCTTCGGGTTTTTCGATGTGTTGCTCGAGCGCGATCATGCCCTTGGATTTCATGGTCTTGGTCAAGGTGAAGAGCAGGCACAGCAGGTCAGTATAGTCTTTTTGTTTCCACTTCGAGCCCGCCATGACTTTGCCGAATGATGCCAAAGTCGATTTGAGTGCGGGGCCGCTCGAGGCGATCAGCAAGGCGCCAATGCCTGCGCCCATAATCTGGGTGCCTTCATAGGGAAGCGCGTGCAGAATGACTTCGAAACTGCCGCCGGCCAGGACGTAGCCGCCGAAGACCGTAACAAAGACGAGAATGGCGCCGCCGATTTGAAACATGAAGTACGCAGCCGGTCCCCTGCCTCCCGCGGGGATGCGCGAGGCTTTCGTATTCAGGGGGCAGTATGGCTAGGCGCGCTTAAAGATCGTTGAAGCAAACACCTGGAGTTTGTTTGCCCGCGCGTCATGGTGAATGCGGGTTTAACGGTGAAGATACGCTTGGACTTCTGGCCTTTCGCGCAACCAGCCGGCCCAGCGTTTGAGGACTTTCTCGATGCGGGGTGCCGCGACACCAAGCTGCACCATGGCGACACCGCCGTTGACGCTTTCGTGGTATTCGGAAATTAATCCATTCTTCAGCGTGAAGCGGCTGATGCCGTCGATGACGACCTGTTTGCCCTGGAATTCGGGGACAGTTGATGTGAATTTCGACAGGGACCAGGCATAGGCGGTGGCGCCGTTGCAAACAGGGTCGAACATACGCCAGTCATAGTCTTTGGCATCGCGGTGGAAGAGATTGGCCAGCATGTCTTCAATCGAGGCCCTGCCCTTATGCGGACCATAGATGTAATCGTGATAGACGCCGTCTTCGGTGAAGCAGGCGGCAAAGGCCTTTGCATCGCCGTGCGAGGCCGCGTCACAAAAACGGTTCAGCAGCTGGGTGAATTGTTCGCTTGTCATAGCGTTGCACTCACGATCCAGACGGCGCCATCCATTGTGAAAGGTGTGCGGGCGGCAAACGGTTTGAAGGCGTCTCGCAGGGCGGTCGTTGCCGCCGCTTTTTCGGACGGGGAGGCATCTGCCAACATGCGCGATACGGGACCGAAATCCTGGATGTGGGTGATGGCGTCATCCAGCGAATTGCCCAGGCGCATGGCTGTATTGAGCGGGCGCGCGGTGATGCTCTCAAACCCTGCATAAGTCAGGATTCTGCGCACGCGGGTGAGATCGGCGAAGGCAAAGGGGCCTGGATCTTCGGGGCCCAGCTGGGGCTGAGGTGGCACGTGCGGGCGCACGGCGCTGATAGGAATGCGCACCCACTCATTCTCGCGCCAATCGCGCCAGCAAGCGAAGGTGAGCCTGCCGCCTGGCTTCAGCGCCGTTCTGAGATTGGCAAAGGCTGCATCAGGGTTGGCAAAGAACATCACGCCGAAACGCGAAAAGAGCAGATCGAAGGCCTGCGAAAACTGGTGCGTTGCCGCGTCGCCTTCGATGAAGCTGATGTTGGTGGCGCGCTGTCTGGCGCGGGCGAGCATGGGTTGTGAGATGTCAATGCCGGTAACGTGCGCGCCGCTTTTTGCGATCTCAATGGATGTGTCGCCGCAGCCGCAGCCAATATCGAGGACGTGTTCACCCGGTTGTGGTGCTGCGGCACGCATGAGCTCTGCTGAAATTTCCGACAACATCGCGTCAAGCCGGTCCTGGGCCTTGGCCCATTTGGCGCCAGCGTCACCGTTCCAGAATGCGATTTGATCGGCGTTTGATTGTGGTTGAGACATGCGGTTCTCCGGTTTGGAGAACGCAGGCTAATGCAGTTTCAGGTTCAACGGAATGACTTGTTTGGGCAGGTCCTGCTTACGTATTGCCGGAGCCCAGGTTGACGCCCAGATGCGGTGCCAGAACGCTTGCCTGGTTGAGGAATGTCTCAGCGGCGCGGTCCAGCCGCTCACGGGCAGCGAAGAGCGAGTGGCGGGCAACTTCGATTTCGTCGTTGGAGGAGAAGAGTTCGGAGGGAGCTTTGAGGGAGAGCCCGCGCTCGCCGGCGACCAGGGTAATGTGGCCGATCGAGTGGCGCGGCTCGCCTGCTGCGGGGAGTTTGATTTCAATCGCCACACGGCCGCCGTCAATGAGGTTCACGCCTTCGAATGTTGCACCGGCGGCCACAGTGTCGATGCGTGTGCGCAGCTCTTCGTAGCGATCGGCAATCATGGCGCGCTTGGTGGCATCGGGGGTTGATAACGCAGACGCAGTCAGGTCGAGGGCTTCACCCAGATAGTCGTGGATCGAATCGATGGCAACCAGGGTTCCTTCAACGGTGGCGACGGCGCGTGCCGCCGTTTCTTCAAGGGTCGTTGGTCCGGTGGGTACGCGCCGCGAGAGGCGGAGCGCCCGGTCAATGCCTGAGCGGATGTCTATCGGATCAGCGGGCGCTGGTGCCGGCTCTTCCGTGCCTGAGAGAACGCGGCGGGCATAGGCGAACAGGCTTTCTGCGTCATCGCGCTGCAATTTTGCGGACATAAAATTTCCCCGATTTCAGGCTCACTTGAAGGGGCAGACTAAATGCCAAGGAGTTAGGGACGCTTTACTTGAGACGGTTTATTGCCCATTAACCGCACAACAAGTGGAACAGCCATGGCAACGGGACTTGGACGCGTCGTTGGTGCAGCCGGATTTGCCTATCACCGGGTGATGCGTGTGGCGCGGCGCGGACGCTGGCCCTTAACAATTGGTGTACGGATTATCGTTCGCGATGGCGCCGGTCAGGTGCTGTTGGTCAAGCATACGTATGCGCCGGGCTGGCACTTTCCGGGTGGCGCCATCGATCCGCGCGAAACGGCGGCTGATGCGGCTGCACGCGAGTTGCGGGAGGAAGCGCTGATTGAAACGACGACAACGCCCGTGTTGTTTGGCGTGTATCTCAGTTTGACGGAGAACAAATCGGATCATATCGCCGTGTTCACGACGGATAGTTGGAGGGTGATTGGGGGCCGGCTCCGACCACTTGAAATTGCCGAAGCAAAGTTCTTTCCCATTCGCGATCTGCCTAAGGGCACAACGGGCGGGACGCGGCGGCGGCTGGCTGAATTTCTGGGTGAGGCAGAGCAAAGCGCCCAGTGGTGACGGCGTGATGCGCAATTTTATCTAGTGCAATTGCTTTCACAGATTGTTCGTGGTTCGAGTGTCGTCATGGAACTTCAAGCATACCTCGACCGCATCGGCTATGCAGGCCCGGTGCAACCGGACCTCGAAACACTGCGCGCCATTCACCGCGCGCACGTAGAGAGCATTCCGTATGAAAATCTGGATGTGCAGTTCGGCGTGAAAGTGAGCCGCGCGGTTCCCGCGATCTTCGACAAGATCGTCAGGCGGCGACGCGGCGGCTGGTGTTATGAGATGAACGGTCTGCTTTCGTGGGCGCTTGAAGAGATCGGATTTAGCGTCAAACGCCTGGCCGGAGGGGTGCGGCGCGAAGTTGTGGGCGACCAGGCCGTCGGGAATCACCTGGTTTTGCTGGTCGATCTCGGGGAGACTTGGCTTGCCGATGCGGGCTTTGGCAATGGATTGATCGAGCCCATACGTCTGCGTGAGGGCGCGTTTCGTGTCGGCCCGCTCAACTGCAGTCTTGAGCGCATCGACGGTGGTTGGTATCGCTATTTCGACGATGCGATTACAGGTGGGCCATCATTCGATTTTCACGAGGATGTTTCGGATGAGGCGTTGCTGGAGGCACGCTGTCGTTTTCTGCAGAGCGATCCCAGCTCTAACTTCGTGTTGAATGCCGTCGTCCAACGCTGGCGGAGCGGCGAGCACACCAGTCTGCGCGGACGCACGCTGACGCGGATCAACTCGGGTGGCAAGGAAACAAGACTCATCGGCGGCGCGGACGCATATGTCGCGACGCTGCGCGATGCATTCGATTTGGACTTGCCCGAGGCCGCCCAGTTATGGCCGAAAATCTGCGCCCGTCACGAGATTTTGTTCGCGAGCGTGCCGGATGGTCATAGCGGCGCGTAGCGGTCCATCCATGGTCTTGCTTGTTCGAGCTGGGCGGCCAGGCGGAAGAGCGTGGCTTCATCGCCGAAGCGGGCGGTGAACATGGTGCCGATGGGCAGGCCTTGGGCATTCCAGTACAGCGGCACGTTCGCTGACGGTTGGCCGGTCAGGTTGTAGATGCCGGTGTAGGGGATGAAGGCGATCATCTCGCGAAACATTTGGGCCAGGTCTTCGCGTTCCATGTTGAGGATGCCGATGGGCAGAGGCGGCCCTGCCGCGGTTGGTTGCAGGATGACGTCGTAGTTCGTCATGAAGCTTGCAAGCGTGCGCCCAAGATAATGCAGCGTGTTCATGGCGCGTGCGTAAGCACTTGAATCGGTCTTGCGGGCGTTCTCGATGCGGAACCAGGTGGCGCGTTCGACGTCTTGGGGGCGCGCGGTGCGGCCTAAGGCTTCGGCTGCTTCGTCGACGGTGAAAGCGACGTTGGCACTGATGACGATACCTTGTGCGGCCATGATTTCCATGCCGTTGATGTCGGGGGACACTTCTTCGACGATGTGGCCCAGGCTTTCGCAGAGTTTGGCCGCGTCGCGCACGGCGGCAATGGCATCTGGGTGCACATCGGTTGGGATTGCGGGCTTGGTCGAGAAGGCAATGCGCAGGCGGCCGGGTGCGGATGTCACTTCGTCGAGGAAGGCGCGGGCTTGATGTGGTGCGGGGTAGGGATCGCCGAGAGCTGCGCCTGCGGTTGCATCAAGGAAGGCGGCACTGTCGCGCACCGAACGCGAGACGACGTGGCCGACCGAGGCGCCGCCCCAGCCTTCACCGCGCTTGGGTCCCGCGGGCGTGCGGGCGCGCGTCGGCTTCAAGCCGAAGAGACCGCAACACGATGCGGGAATGCGGATCGAGCCGCCGCCGTCGGTCGCGTGCGCCACCGGCACGATGCCTGCTGCCACTGCTGCGGCCGCGCCGCCGCTTGAGCCGCCCGCGATGTGGTTCAGGTTCCACGGATTGCGCGTGGCGCCGAACATGCGCGACTCGGACGATGGGCTGATGCCCAGTTCCGGCGAATGTGTTTTGCCGAAGATGACGAGGCCCGCTTTCTTCATCCGCTCGACGTACGTGGAGTCCGCGGTGGCGACGGTTTCGCGCGCGAGGCTGAGGCTGCCTGTGGTGACGGTGCCATTCAGCGCCGCGCCGAGATCCTTCAGCAAATACGGCACGCCGTTGAGCGGACCTTGCGGCAGGCCGTCGTTGATTGCTTTGCGCGCGACGTCTTCGTGATCGAGTACGATGGCGTTGATTCTGGGGTTGACCTCACGCGACCTCGCGAGGGCGGTGTCGAGTAGTTCTTGCGGTGTGACTTGCTTCGTGCGGACAAGGCCTGCGAGGGCCAGTGCATCCTGTTTGCGGTAGTCGGAGAAAGTCAGCATTGGTCCTCACGATTGGTCAGAGTTTTGGCAAGTCGGCGAGGAGGACTTCGGTGTCCTCTTGCGCCGTGATGGTGATCTCATCTTCGCCGGTGATGGCGACGCCGTCACGTGCTTTTGCGCTCAGGCCGTTGATCGTCAGGCGGCCCAGCGCCGGGACCAGATAGAGGAAACGGCCTGGTTCAAGAGTGTGGCGCACCGCCTGGCCGGGCTTCAGGGTCGCGGCCAGGATTGCGGCATCCTGGTGAATGGGTAGAGCGCCTTTGTCCTTGGCCCGGCCCGATGCCAGCGTGACCAGCGCGCCCGAGCGGTCGCTTTTGGGGAATTGCTGCGCCTCCCAGCCGGGCGCGATACCGGTTTGGTCGGGCACGATCCAGAGCTGGAAAATCTGGGTAGGCTCGTTTTCGAGGTTTTGTTCCTCGTGCTGAATGCCGCGGCCGGCCCACATGACCTGGACATCGCCCGCGTTGGTGCGGCCCTCGTTGCCCAGATGATCGCGATGGGTGATGGCACCGCTCCGGACGTAGGTGACGATCTCCATGTCCTTGTGGCCGTGGCGGTCGAAGCCGGTGTGGGGGTTGATGGTGTCGTCGTTCCAGACGCGCAGGGCACCCCAGTGGTTGCGCGCGTCGTCGTGATATCCGGAAAAACTGAAGTGATAGTGGGCTTTGAGCCAATCGTTCTGGAACGTGCCGAGGGTTTCGAAGGGCCGAATGTCGATCATGGACTTCTCCCGAAATCGTAGTTGCCGATGCGTGTTGGCGTGGAAGTGGTGGCGGCGCGGCGTCCCGGCAAGTCACAGGAGATCACGCATTTGTGAACGGTGGTTCACCGGCGAGACAGGAACCCGGTACTACGTTGCAGCATTCACAGTGCTCGAGGCGGAGATATTCCATGCGCGCGACTTTGATTGCCGTGATTGTGACGATATTGGCGTTTGGTACAACGATGGCCGATCCGGTCGCCTATCACCCGGCCGCTTTTCCGCGCGACGAGGCGTCATTGCGCGATCTCGACAGTCGACAGCTGCGCATCGTGCGGCGGGCGGGGGCGCAGTGCTGGCATTCGGGCGAGGGCGGGTTTCGTTCTCCCAGTGCGCGGTCACGCGGTTGCGTCATCAGTACAACGGAAAGCGCCATGCGCAGTTCCGATAGTCCGGCGCTTTTGGCCGGCCTTTCACCAGGCGCTGCCGTTCAGCGTGCGGTATAATGAGAACCGGCCAGCGTACTACTGGCAACGGTTGGCGGCGAGGTAGCCGTCAAACCAGTTCCAACTGAAGTTTGCGGCCAAGGGCCACGGCAGCACGCTGAAGCGTTTCGAGGGTGACATTGCCGGCGTTCGGATCCAGGACGCGGTCGAGCTGGAAGCGGCTTGTCTTCATGCGTGCGGCCAAATCCTTCTTCGTGATATTCTTGGCGTGCATCGCCGCTTGCAGCTGAAATGCTATCGTTTCTTTTATCGCGCGCGCCTGGAACTCCTCGAATTTTCCTTCCGAGCGCAAGAAGTCGTCGAGCGAGGAGCCCCAATGCGGGTTCTTGCGTTTCGCTTTTTGCTTCATGACTTCATCTCCTTCATGCGTTTGCTTGCGAGGTCGAGTTCAGCTTGCGGCGTTTTCTGCGTCTTCTTGATGAAGCCGTTGACTATGGCCATGCAGCCCTCATGAAAAAAGAACAACGCACGCGCCTCGCGATTGTCTGGCAACGTGCGACCGCACTTCCCACAAACCGGCAGCAAGCGGGCGGCATAGCGGCATGCCGACTGGCCACCCGAATTGCACCCTCATGAGGTCTTGGCCGACGGCATTTCTATCCGCCACGTCCAACGACTAGCCATTCGCGTGCCGGCTCCGACCCGGCCGCCGTTTGATAGAAGGTGATCTGAATCTTCTTCATGGTCATGTACTATAAAACGTACTCATTGTCAACTCACCAGGCGGCATGGAGGATTTGCAGCACGTCTGCCGGGCTTGTTATCGGTCGCGGGTTTGAGAGCACGACGGGGTGTTTCGCTGCTTCTTCGGCTATTGTGGGGAGCTGGTCTTCTTTTATTCCGACATCGCGCACTCGAGCAGGTAGCCCGAGGTCGGCGATCAGTTCGGCGACGGCGTCGCCCGCGCTCATGTTGGGGCGGCCCATGGCGAGGCTCAGTTGTTTTTGCCGTTGCGCTGTCGTTGTTTCGTTCCAGCGCAAAACGTGGGGCAGCATCACGCAACTTGAATGGCCGTGGTGGAGGCCGTAACGGCCACCCAGAATATAGCCGATGCCGTGGCTGGCGCCGGACCCCGCACGCGAGGAGTTGGTGCAGGCGAGGTAGCTTGCCATCTGGCTTTCGCTGCGGGCGAAGGGGTCACCGGGCACTAGCCTGGTGCGGCGCAGGGATTTTGCGAAAAGCGAGAGCCCGTGGAGCAGGCCAGCCTCGTAGAGCGGTGTCACATTTTTTGCCAGGTATCCCTCGCAGCAGTGATCGACGCCGCGAATGGCGCTGGACAACCAAAGCCATTCGGGTGTGAGCGCGCCCAATGCAGGGTCGTAGATGACTGCGCGCGGGACGAGCCAGGGGTTCATGAAGCCGAGCTTGATGCCGCGACCGGCATCGGTGCCGCCGCCTGCCTGTGTAACCTCGGCGCCAGAGAGTGTGGTTGGGATCGCGATTTGACGGACCTGATGTGGCCTTGTTGTCCGTGAGCGTGAAAGGGCAATGAGGCCGTCAATCGATTCAACATTTTCTGCCAGGGCCAGCTGCACGATCTTCAAGCCGTCGATGATTGAGCCGCCGCCAACGCCGACAAGCAGATCAGCGTTGACAGCGCGCGCGGCTGTGATTGCTGAAAGGACCCCTTCAAGTTTCGAATGCTCTGTGATGCCGTCGAAAATCGCGACGCATTTGGCGCCAAGCGTGGTGGCGATGAGCGAGATGGCGCCGGTTTGCGTGTGCAAGGTCTTTGACGTTGCAACAAAGACCCGCTGAGCCTTACAGCGCTCAACCTCGCCGCCCAGCGCTTCGCGTACGCTTTTGGCGAAGTGGACGCGCTCTTGCGGGAGCGCGTCGTAAGTGAATGCGTGGGTCACACCGGGTCCCAGCCGAATACCGAGTTTGTCGGTCCTGAATCGTACATCATGGTTTTGAGCGCTGGAAAGGCATGGTTGCAAATGGTTTCGGGCGTCCAGCCTTCGATTTTTGTCATGCCGCGCACGGGTCTTGATTGCGACATGAGGAAGATTTCGTTACCGCGGGCGGCGAAGACTTGGCCGGTGACATCTTTCGAGGCGCAAAGTG
>Ga0163150_10000622_pt1 | contig 64659 bp, 55 predicted proteins | sample OliLakLV19P2IB_FD_148628 | JGI IMG/M metagenome (GOLD analysis project Ga0163150, IMG submission 148628) | Freshwater microbial mat bacterial communities from Lake Vanda, McMurdo Dry Valleys, Antarctica - Oligotrophic Lake LV.19.P2.IB | ecosystem: Environmental > Aquatic > Freshwater > Lake >...
ACGGCCCGTAACGGCCGAACGCCGCGATATTTAGCTCCCATAGGGCATCCGTCGCGGGATCCTCACTGGCGGCCGCGGGAACCACGAGACCCACCCACAGCAGCATGCCCAGCGCGACGGCGGCCGGGCGACCCGGCTTCCGGAATCCGGCACACACCAGGCCACCCTCAACAGCACCGATCTGCACTGGCAATAGCGTTATTGTCTCGGGTTCAGTCACCAGATAATTCCGGCCCGCCGGAGCGGCAACCAGCGATGGACGCGGATGATAGCGCGCTGGGCGGCCTCAGCGCTTTGACAACCGCGCCACCAGTTTCCGCATTTCAGTCTGGGTTTCGGTGCTGAACCACCAACCCGTGGCTACCGCAGCATCTCCGGAAATGCTCAGCGCGTCGCTCAAGCGCGCCTTGCCGGCAAGTCGGGTGGTGTTCATGGCCACCGGCGGCAAGGCCAGCAATTCATTGGCGCGGACCAGGGCAGTGGCCAACAACTGTTCAGGCTCCACTAGCTCATCCAGCAGCCCGACGCCCAGCGCTTCGTCCATCGAGAGCATCTGGCCGCGCGTCGCCATGCGCCGCGCCACCCGCGGGCCCACCACCTCCTCGAGAGCGAGGAGGATCGTGCCCGGCACGGGCAATCCCACCTGCACCTCGTTGAGGCCGATCCGGAACTTGCCCGTTACCCCGATACGGTAGTCGCATTGCAGGGCCAGCACAGCGCCACCAGCCGGCGCGTGGCCCGAGACGGCGGCGATAACGGGTATGGGGCTGGCGGCCAGCTGGCGGGTCAGGGCAAAGAACAATCCCCAAAAGGCTTCCACCTGCCGCCGGTCCAGGGTCAGGAGATCAGGTACGTCAAGTCCCCCACTGAACATTCCCGGACGCCCGGTCAGGACGACGGCTCGCGCGCCGTCCATGCGCACCGTCTCCAGGGCCGCCAGAAGTTTCTCGACCAGTTCCCGATTCAGGGCATTCGCAGGCGGACGATCCATGCGGATCTCCGCGACGGCGTCGTGGAACTGGATGTGCAGCACTGCCTGGCTACTTCGGACTCAGCCCGTCGGCCGGGCGGCGCCGAACAGGTAAAAGGTCTCGTCCGGACCGATCAGTCCGAGGTCAGCACGGGCCCTCTCCTCGACGGCGCTGTCTCCCTTGCGGAGCTCGATGACCTCGGCTTCCAGGCGCTGATTGCGCTGATTGAGCCGGACATTCTCGGCGGTCTGCCCCGTGATCAAGCCGGCAAGACGCGCCACCTCTCCGTAGCCGTCATCCGAGACCCATAGCCGGATCTGCAGCAATAGCAACAGGACTGAAACCAGGCCAATTCCGGCCCGCATCATGAGAATCTCACCCCGCATGTCGCCCCTCCCCCCGGGTGCCCTGCACCGCTAGGCCGAAAGTTTCACCGGAAAAGCCGTAGCGCCAGCGTACTGTGCCTCGGATCCCAGCTGCTCTTCAATCCTCAACAGTTGATTGTACTTCGCCATCCGGTCAGACCGGCAAAGAGAACCGGTCTTGATCTGGGTCGCCCGCGTACCGACGGCGATATCAGCAATCGTCGTATCCTCGGTTTCGCCAGAGCGGTGGGAGATCACGGCGGCATAGCCCGCATCCACCGCCATGTCGATCGCGGCCAGGGTCTCGGTCAGGGTACCGATCTGGTTGGGCTTGATGAGAATGGCATTGCCGATCCCCTCAGCTATCCCCCGGCTCAGGATTGAAGTGTTGGTGACAAAGAGATCATCGCCCACCAGCTGGACACGGGTGCCTAGCGCCGCCGTGAGCAGCGCCCAGCCGGCCCAGTCGTCCTCTGCCATCCCATCTTCAATGGAGATGATCGGGTACTGACTGACCAGCCCCGCCAGGTAGTCGGTGAAGCGGTCCGGAGAGAACTGCCGCCCTTCCGATTCCAGGTGGTAAACCCCCTCGCGGAACAGTTCAGAGCTGGCCACGTCGAGACCCAGCAGGACATCCCGGCCGAGACTGAAGCCTGCCAGCCCGACTGCCTCTGCAATCGTATCGAGGGCTGCCGCATTCGAGGGCAGATTGGGGGCAAAACCACCCTCGTCCCCCACGGCGGTACTCAGTCCCATGCCTTTCAGCACGGACTTCAGCGCATGGAAAATCTCTGTGCCCCAGCGGAGCGCCTCGCTGAAGGAAGATGCGCCAACCGGCAGCACCATGAACTCCTGGATATCGACACTGTTGTCCGCATGGGCACCGCCATTAATAATGTTCATCATCGGCACTGGCAGCACAGTGGACGATCCCAGCGTGCGAAAAAGCGGCTCGCCGCGCTCGACAGCTGCCGCGTGGGCCGCCGCCAGAGAGACGGCGAGGATGGCGTTGGCACCGAGGTGCTCCTTACTGGGCATTCCGTCGAGATTGATCATTTTCCGGTCCAGCGTTCTCTGGTCGCGGCCATCACTTCCCAGCAGTTCATTGCGGATCTCGCCGTTGATCATCGTGACGGCCCGACGGACGCCCTTGCCAAGATAGCGGGCCAGATCCCCGTCGCGGAGTTCCATCGCTTCCCGGCTGCCCGTCGATGCCCCGGATGGCACGGCCGCCCGGCCAAAGGCGCCGCTCACCAGCCATACATCGGCTTCCACTGTCGGATTGCCGCGGGAATCCAGGATTTCCCGTCCATGGACGTGAACAATCGCGCTCATGAGTTACTCTTTTCTCCAACTTCCAGCTCAACGAGGGGACGGCGTTTCACCACCTGGTCGAGTTCGACCAGAGTCGTCAGAAGTTTCTCCATCAGGTGGAGAGGCCACGCGTTGGGGCCATCCGACAATGCGTGCTCCGGATCCGGGTGCGTCTCCATGAACACCCCGGCCACCCCGGCGGCTACCGCTGCCCGGGCCAGGACCGGGACAAATTCCCGCTGCCCCCCTGAGGAGTCTCCCTTGCCACCCGGCAACTGCACCGAGTGAGTGGCATCAAACACGACCGGTTTGCCAGTCTCCCTCAGTACGGCTAGCGACCGCATGTCGGTGACCAGATTGTTGTAGCCAAAACTGAAGCCGCGCTCGCAAACCATGATGCCGGGATTACCCGTGCTCTCCGCCTTCATGACGACGTTGGTCATCTCCCAGGGCGAGAGAAACTGACCCTTCTTGATGTTCACGGGCTTGCCCTGGCGAGCGACGTTTATGATGAAGTTGGTCTGCCGGCAGAGAAAGGCGGGGGTCTGCAGCACATCCACCACAGCTGCAACTTCACCGAGCGGGGAGTCCTCGTGGACGTCAGTGAGTACTGGAACTCCTAGTTGACGGCGGACGCTTTCCAGTACCCGCAGCCCCTCCTCCAGGCCCGGGCCGCGATAGCTATTCAGGGAGGAGCGGTTGGCCTTGTCATAGGAGGACTTGAATACGAAGGGGATACTGAGACGTCGCGTGATCTCCTGCAGCTTACCCGCTGTTTCTACCGCCAGAGTCTCAGACTCAACCACGCAGGGACCGGCAATCAGGAAAAATGGCCGGTCGGCGCCGACCTCGAAACCAGCCAGCTTCATGCGCGCGCCGCCGCGGGCAGCTCCTGAGTACGCAGACGGCGGGCCGCCCGCACAAAACCACTGAAGAGCGGATGGCCGTCGCGCGGATTGGACTGAAATTCCGGGTGAAACTGGCAGGCGAGAAACCAGGGGTGATTGGGCAGCTCGACGAGCTCTACCAGGCCATCGATCGAGAAGCCCGCTACAACCAGGCCCGCGCCGGTGAGCTGATCCAGATAGTTATTGTTGAACTCAAACCGGTGACGATGCCGCTCACGAATAACGTCTGTCCCGTAGAGTTCATGGGCCAGCGTCCCGGCCTGCAGGCGGCATTCCTGGGCGCCAAGACGCATCGTGCCACCGAGACTAGAGGCTGAATCGCGTTTCTGCAGACTGCCATCACGGTCCTGCCACTCAGAAATCAGTGCGATAACGGGGTGCGGACTCTGCGCATCAAATTCGGTGCTGTGGGCACCCTTTAGCCCCACCACATTGCGGGCATATTCGATGACTGCCACCTGCAGTCCCAGACAGATCCCGAGGTAAGGCACGCCATTCTCGCGGGCGTAACGCGCCGCTGCTATCTTGCCTTCGATGCCCCGCTCGCCGAAGCCGCCCGGCACCAGAATCGCGTCCACACCGATGAGTGCGCCAGTGCCATCCTTTTCAATGTCCTGGGACTCGATGTAGCGAATCCGGACGCGGGTGCGGGTCTTGAGGCCCGCATGAGTGAGCGACTCCGTAAGGGAGATATACGAGTCCCGGAGGTCCACATACTTGCCAACCATGGCAATAGTGACTTCCGCTTCGGGGTTTTTGCGGGCTGCGACGACGGCTTCCCACTCCGCCAGATCAGCCTGGGGCACGGAGAGCCCGAGGCGGTCCACAACAATGGCATCAAAACCCTGTGTCCGGAACAACATGGGCAGCTTGTACAGATCGTCCACATCCACCGCGGAAATAACTGCCCGCTCCTGCACGTTGGTGAACAAGGCAATCTTGCGCCGCTGCTCCTCCGGCAGGGGTTGTTCCGAACGGCACACCAGGATGTCGGGCTGAATCCCGATGGACCGCAACTCCTTCACGGAGTGCTGGGTTGGCTTGGTTTTGATCTCGGCAGAAGAAGCGATGTAGGGGACCAGCGTCAGGTGCACATAGACGCAGTGCTGCGGGTAGACGTCTGCGCCGAGCTGCCGGATGGCTTCGAGGAATGGCAGCGATTCAATGTCGCCGACGGTGCCGCCAATCTCCACGATGCAGATGTCGGCGTCTCCTGCCCCCAGGCGGATACAGCGCTTTATCTCGTCCGTTACGTGGGGGATGACCTGAACGGTCGCGCCGAGGTAGTCGCCCCGACGCTCCTTAGCAATCACGCTGCCGTAGATACGGCCAGTCGTGAAATTGCTGTTCCGGCCAGTCGTGGTGCGGACGAAGCGCTCGTAATGCCCGAGGTCGAGATCGGTTTCGGTGCCGTCGGTAGTGACGTAGACCTCGCCGTGCTGGAACGGGCTCATGGTGCCCGGATCCACGTTGAGATAGGGGTCCAGCTTGATCATGGACACCGTAAGCCCCCGGGCTTCCAGAATGGCGCCCAGGGAAGCCGCTGTGATGCCCTTGCCCAGCGAGGACACGACGCCACCAGTCACGAATATATAGCGGGGCATGCACCCATCTCCGCCGACTCAGGTCGGCCGTTAATCAGGTCCAAAACAGCGCATCACCTTACCGGCTGGCAGGCGCGGGTAAGGGGGGCGCTGTTTGGGCTGGACTCTCCATCAAGGAGGCAGATGGGGAGTAAAAGTTACCAGATAGCCACGTTCGGGACAATGCGCCCGACGAGTGCACGGACTAGCCGGAGCGGACCGCCAGCACCAGACTTACCGGATAGGGGCGTGACCTGTCCACACAATCTGCCGACCCGCTTCCTCAGGCCGGGCCGCTGCCCAGCCCGCCGTCCAGAGATTGCCCACGGCAGCAAGCTCCTTGCAGGCAAGGACCAGGGGCAAGTGGCCGCGCATCCAGGGAACGATGCCCCGGGTCTGAAGCAGGTACTTCAGAGTTCGATGGTGCCGGTCTGCCGCGGTTCGCAGGCGCTCACCACCGCTGCGAAAAGCAACCTGTAGGCCGTCCGCAACGACTGCTGGAGACAGGGCAGGAGCGCCGTCCCGCGGTGAGTGAACCGGAGCCGCAGGACTCAGGCTGAGTTGGCCACGGACCCCACCGAGGACCAGAGGGCCAGCAGCGCTCCACTCCAGCGGCGTCTCGCCGGGAACCCCGGCTGTCGCCACCCGGTCGAGCAGGTGGAGGTGCTGCCGAAACCGCCGGATCTCATGCCCGGACCAGCTGAGGACCGGCTGTCGGCCGGGGTCCGCCGCCCAGAGTTGTGCCAGGCCCTCCCGGAGCCGGCGCTCCGGCGGCACTGCCCAGCCCCGTTCCCGGGCCTGAAAGCGAATGAGGTTTCGTTGCCGCGCCGGACTGAGCTTGCCGAGCAAGGCCAAGGACAGGCGGTGCTCGTCAACCACTGAATGGGCGTCGGCTCGAGCCAGCTCCTCCAGGAGTCCGGCCGCCTCCGCAGCCAGCGCAGCACTGCGGCCCGCGCCCCCTGCGGCTGCCTTGAACCGCTTCCGCAGGATAGGTGTTACCTCGTGGCGGAGGTATCCCCTGTCGAAGGCAGGGTCTGCGTTCATGGGATCGGTCAGCCATGTCAAGCCTTCGGGAATCAGCACGTTGGCACCGTAGTGAATGAGAGCGTCGGCCGGGACGTCAAGGAGTGGCCGGCAAAGGCGGCCGGGTCCGAAAACCCCCGTGCGCGGAATGCCTGCCAGCCCTTCGACCCCTGAGCCGCGGAAGAGGTGGAGCAGCACGGTTTCCAGCTGGTCGTCAGCGTGGTGCGCGGTCAGCAGCCATTCGGCGGGTTGCAAACTGGCTCGCAGTGCGCCGTAACGCGCCTCCCGTGCCGCCGCTTCGAGTCCCTGACCGGCATCGTTCCTGACGACGACGCGGGCCACTGAACAGGGTACCTGGAGACTACTGGCCAGCCCTGAGCAATGCGCCTCCCAATCCCCGGCAGCGGGCTGCAGTCCGTGATTTACGTGCAGTGCGCGCAGGGAAAAATGGCGCTCCTGACGCAGACCGGCCAGGGCGTGCAGCAACACAGTGGAGTCCAGACCGCCACTAAAAGCTACACAGAGAGCTGCGTCTTCTGGAAGGCTCTGAAACAGCGCCTGCTGAATCGCGTCGCGACGCATAGCCCGGCGCCGTGGCGCTCAGCTTTCCCTGAAGCTGCCGTAGGATTTCAGGCGAACGGCCCGCCGACGCACGAGTTCATTGACGTCGAGCGACTCCAGATCCCGCAGATGACTAATGAGCACTGCGCGCACGGACTCGGCGGTGCGAGCGGGGTCCCGGTGAGCGCCTCCCAGTGGCTCGCGAATCACTTCGTCAATCAGGCCGAGTTCCCGCAGGCGAGGTGCCGTAATACCCATGGCCTCCGCCGCCGTCTCAGCCTTGTCGGCGCTCTTCCACAAGATACTGGCACAGCCCTCGGGGGAGATCACGCTGTACACGCTGTACTCAAGCATGATCACACGGTCACCAACGCCGATGGCGAGAGCACCGCCGGACCCGCCCTCCCCGATTACGATGCTGATAATGGGAGTCTTGAGACGCGCCATCTCAAAGAGGTTACGGGCGATAGCTTCACTCTGCCCCCGCTCCTCGGCGCCAATGCCCGGGTAAGCGCCGGGGGTATCAATAAAGGTCAGAACGGGTAGCCGAAACTTCTCCGCAAGCTTCAGCAGACGGAGCGCCTTGCGGTAGCCCTCGGGCTTCGGCATGCCGTAATTGCGGCGGACCCGCTCTTTGGTATCCCGGCCCTTCTGCTGTCCAATGAAGACTACCGGCTTGCCGTCGAGTCGCCCCAGACCACCCACCATGGCCGGATCATCGGCAAACATGCGGTCGCCGTGCAGCTCCTGGAAGTCCGGACTGATGACAGCAAGGTAGTCCAGTGTGTAGGGGCGTAGCGGGTGCCGCGCGAGCTGGGCAATCTGCCACGCGGTCAGGTTCGAGAAGATACTGCGCGTGAGAGACTCGCTCTTCGACTTCAAGCGGGCGATCTCGTCGCTGATGTTGATCTCCGAATCGTCCCCAACGTAGCGGAGTTCGTCGATCTTCGCCTCGAGCTCTGCGATGGGTTGTTCGAAGTCAAGAAATTTCAGATCCATCGGGGAACCTTACTACTGGCGGGGACCTTCGTAAACAAAGCGGAATCCGTCGAGACCGACAAGCTCTGATAATCGTTCGCGCAGTTCCCGGGTGGGGCGCACACACCAGTCGCTGCCGAGAGCAACCCGGGCCTGCGTGCCATCCGTGCTGTAGTAGAGCGAGACGCTGCACTTGCCCGGCCGGTGGCGCTCCATTACAGACTTCAGCAGCTGCGGATTGAGTGACCGGTCCACTTCAGCCCGCCACCGGAGCAGAAGGCCTGTGGCACGGGACTCAACGATACGATCCAGATCCAGCACCTCTTTGGCATTCAGACGCCAGCCATCCAGATATTCCTCGAACCGGAGTGTGCCGCTGATGGCAACAATCGAGTGCAGGGCCAGGAGGTGACGAAAGCGGTCATAGCCCTCCTGAAAGAACCCGACCTCCAGTGTTCCGGTGCCGTCGTCCAGCTCGACAGATGTTCGGGTCCCCCGCTTACGAATCGAAGCAACCAGACCGGCGATTACTACCTCCCGTCCCGCACCCCGGAATTCCCCGGGGGCAGGAGGCCGCTCAGCAATCAGGCCTTCTATGCTGGTAGTACTGATGAATGGCTGATCCGAGCGGTACTGGTCGAACGGGTGACCACTCAGATAGAGGCCGAGACTCTCACGCTCGGCCTCCAGCCTGCGGCCCCAGCCCCAATCAGGTACCGCGGGCACCGGGTCTTCCCCGGCGGGGCGGCTTGCCGCTGCCCCGAACATGTCTTCCTGGCCAACGCTGGCCGCCGCCGCCGCCTGCTGCGCCCCAACCAGGGCCGCAGGCAAAGCCGCCAGCAGGCTTGGCCGGTTTGAGCCAAAGCCATCCAGAGCACCAGCCTTGATCAGTGCCTCAGCCGGACGGCGCCCCAGGGTCTGTCCGCCAGCACGCAGGCAGAACTCCTTCAGGCTCCGGTAGGGACCGCCCTCCTCCCGGCTCGACACGATGTGCTGGGCGGCGCCGCGCCCAACCCCCTTGATCGCACCGAGGCCATAGCGAATGCCCCGTTCACCCTCCACCGTGAAGACGCAGGCCGAGGTATTCACGTCGGGCGGCAGGATGGTCAGCTCGAGCGCGATGCATTCGCGCCGCTGCACCACCAGCGCATCCGTATCACCCATCTCCGTGGTCATGACAGCGGCCATGAATGCCGCCGGATGATTCGCCTTGAGCCATGCCGTCTGGTAGGTCAGCACGGCGTAGGCCGCTGAGTGGGACTTATTGAAACCGTAACCGGCAAACTTCTCCATGAGATCGAATATGTAGGTAGCCCTTGCGCGTTCGGTGCCTCGGGCCGCAGCGCGATCAGTGAAGATCGAGCGCTGTTTCGCCATTTCCTCTGCCTTCTTCTTGCCCATCGCGCGGCGCAGCAGATCGGCCTCACCAAGCGAGTAGCCGGCCAGGCGCTGCGCAATCTGCATGACCTGCTCCTGATACAGGATCACCCCATAGGTGGCACGCAGGACCGGCTCGAGGTCCGGGTGCAGGTAGTCGATTGGCTGGTCACGCCCGCCGTGTTTACGCTCAATGAAATCGTCGACCATCCCCGACTGGAGCGGCCCCGGACGGTAGAGCGCCACAAGGGCAACAAGATCATCGAAGGTATCTGGCTGAAGACGCCGGACCAGATCCCGCATGCCCCGGGACTCCAGCTGAAAGACTGCGGTGGTCTTGCACGCCCGCAGCAGGCGAAAGGTGACCTGGTCATCCATGGCCAGTGACGGCACCTGGATCGGCGGGTCGCCGGTGGACTCGCGGGTGGCATTGATGGCTCGCGTGGCCCTGTCGATGATCGTCAGCGTCCGCAGACCCAGAAAGTCGAACTTGACAAGCCCCGCAGCCTCGACGTCATCCTTGTCGAACTGGGTGACGGTGAACTTTTCACCTTCCACCTGGTACAGCGGTGTGAACTCGGTGATGTCCCGCGGCGCAATGACAATGCCACCGGCATGCCGGCCTGCATTGCGGACGAGGCCTTCCAGGCGCCGGCCGAGATCAATGATGCTGCGGACGTCTTCGTCCTGGTTGTAGAGTTCCCGCAGCTCTGCTTCTTGGGAGAGAGCAATGTCCAGGGTTATCTCGGCGCCCGGCTCGTTTGGCACGAGCTTGGCAATCCGATCGACGAGGCCATAAGGCTGGCCAAGGACGCGCCCCACATCGCGGACCACGGCCCGCGCCGCCATGGTGCCGTAGGTAATGATCTGCGAGACCCGATCGCGGCCATAGCGCTCGCTCACATAGTCGATCACGCGATCACGACCGTCCATGCAGAAATCGATATCGAAGTCCGGCATGGAAACCCGCTCGGGATTCAGAAAGCGCTCGAACAGCAGATCATGATGGATCGGGTCGAGGTCGGTAATGCCAAGGACCCAGGCAGCCAGCGAACCCGCACCGGAGCCCCGGCCCGGTCCCACGGGAATCTCATGCTCCTTGGCCCAGCGGATAAAGTCCGCGACGATCAGAAAGTACCCGGCGAAGCCCATGCGGCAGATCACGTCGAGCTCCGTCGTCAGGCGCTCCGCGTACTCGGGTCCAGCTGGTGCTGCAGGGAACCGCGCTGCAAGGCCCTTTTCCGCCTGCCGTCGGAGGTATTCATCCGGACTGGCTCCGTCGGGGACCCCAAAGTCCGGCAAATGAGTCTCGCCCAGGCTGAGGGACAGGTGGCAACGCCGGGCAATCTCGACGGAGTTCTCGAGGGCCTCGGGCAAGTCGGCGAATAGGATCGCCATTTCCGCGGGTGACCGCAGGAACTGCTGCTCGCTGTAGAGCTTCGGTCGCGCCGGGTCTGCCAGCACATAGCCGGTCTGGATGCAGACCCGCGCTTCGTGTGCTTCAAATTCATCGGCAGTGAGAAAGCGCACGTCGTTGGTAGCGACCACAGGCAAGCCCCTGGCCGCTGCGAAACGGACAGCCGCGTGCACATAGTCGTCGTCCTGCGGCCGCCCCGTGCGCTGCAACTCGATAAAAAAGTCACCGCGAAACCAGGTCATGAATTCCGCAGCTGTCTGCTCGGCCTGGGATCCGCCACCGGTGAGCAGGTTCCGACCAAGAACGCCATCCCGGCCGCCGGAAAGGGCGATGAGGCCCTCAGCAGTACCCGCATGGAGCCAGCCGGGGCGCAGCAGCGGCAGTCCCCCCTGCTGGCCCTCGAGCCAGGCGCGGGTCAGGAGGCGGCAAAGGTTCCGGTAACCGGCCAGATTGCGGCACAGGAGCACCAGGCGTCCTGGCTCCTGGCGATCTGCCTGGGGGCCCTTCTCGGTGCCACCAGCCATCCAGACCTCAGCGCCGACGATCGGCTGTACGCCCGCAGCAAGGGCGGCGCGATAGAACTTCACCAGGCCAAAGAGATTGCCCTGATCTGTAATGGCTACGGCGGGCATACCCGCTGCCGCCACTGCGCTCACCAGTTCCGGGACCCGGACCACGCTATCGACGAGGGAGTACTCGGTATGGACGTGCAGGTGCACGAAGCCCGGCGTCATGCGGGGGACTTCCCGTCGGGCAGCGGGTCGGCGCTTAGCGCCGTAGCGCGCAGGGCGGCACGGACCGGGGCGAAACTGCGCCGGTGGGCGGGGCACGGTCCCAGGACGGCCAGCGCGGCACGGTGCCCGACCGTCGGATAGCCCTTGTGCCGGTCGAAGCCATAGCTGGGGTAGGAGGCGTGGAGGCGACGCATCTCGGCATCCCGATGGACCTTGGCAAGAATCGATGCTGCTGCAATCGCCGGCCGCAGACGATCGCCGCCGACAACCGTCTCGATAACGCCCGGGAACCCCGGCAGCCCTGGCGCCCGGTTGCCGTCGATCTCAACACGCCCTGGAGCCCGCACGAGCCCGGCGAAGGCCCGACGCATGGCTAGCAAGGTGGCCTGGAGGATATTCAACTCGTCGATTTCCTCCCGGGAGGCCTCCCCGAGAGCCCACTCCAGGGCCTCGGCACGGATGCGCCCGGCAGCCACTGCGCGCTGTGGGGCGCTGAGTTGCTTGGAGTCCCGAACACCCTCAATCCACTGACCGGGGCCCAGAACGACTGCGGCCGCAACCACAGGACCGGCCAGAGGACCACGGCCCGCCTCGTCAATGCCAGCCACGGTTTCCAGAGCAACGTTCACAGCGGATCAGGGCCAGTACTTCGGGTTGAGGGGTCAGCGATTATACGAAGCCGGAAGCAGACTCAGCACAACTTCCGCTGCACGCTCACTCGCCTGCCGCCGCAAAGCGGTTCCCAGGCGGGCAAACCGTTGCTGGAGCCGGGCACGATCCTCCGGCGCTCCCAGCCAGCGCAGGACCTCGCCACCGAGAGCAGCGGGCGTGACCGCGGACTGAATGAACTCCGGAACCAGGCGCTCACCCGCCAGCAGGTTGGGCAGAGCAAAATGCTCGACACGAATCAGGCGCAAGGCCTTCAGCAGGACATACGTAAACGCCGACAAACGATAGGCCACAACCATCGGCCGGTTAATGAGCATTCCTTCGAGGGTTGCGGTACCGGACGCCAGCAACACCACATCCGCCGCCGCCATGGCGGATTGCGCCCGTCCATCCAGAATCTGCAGCCGTACGCCACCTGTCGCTGCCGGGCTCCAGAGTTGAGAGAAGCGGGCCTTGAGAGCCGGCGTGGCCATGGGCACAATCACGGTGAGGTCCGGCAGGCGCGCGTGCAGCCACGCTGCCGTTGCCGCAAAGACCGGGGACAGGCGTTCCAACTCGCCCGCCCGACTGCCCGGAAGCATGGCCACGATCGGCCCGGTAACCGGGAGACCCAGGGCGGTGCGGGCCAGGGCCCGGTCAGGATCCGGCTGGATCTCGTCAGCGAGTGGATGCCCGACGAAGGTCGCGGGGACGTCGTGCTGATGCAGAAAGGCAGCTTCGAAGGGCAGCAGACACAGCACGTGGTCACAGGCTTCCCGCAGCACACGGACCCGACCAGGACGCCAGGCCCAGACGGAGGGTGAGACATAGTGGAGGGTGCGCAGGCCTCTCGGCCGCAAACGGCGCTCAAGCCTCAAATTGAAGTCTGGCGCATCGATGCCGATGTAGAGGTCCGGCAGGTCGGCACTGAGACGCTGCTCCAGATCCCGAAAAATTAGCCGCAGGCGGGGCAGGTGCCGAACGACCTCGGCGATACCCATGACCGCCAGTTCCTCGCTGGGCACCCAGACCTCGCAGCCAGCCTGACGCATGGCGGGCCCGGCAACGCCAAAAAACTCCACATCCGGACGGCGGGCGTGGACGGCCCGGATGAGTCCCGCGCCGAGCCGGTCCCCCGAGATCTCGCCGGCCACGATGGCGATCCTCGGCATTCGTTCAGTCAGCGAATCAGGCTGCGTTCTGACTTGTCGATAAAGTCGACGAGTATGCGCAGTTCTGGCTGCGTCTCCGCCAGCACCGCAAGCCGCTCCCGGGCCTCTGAAAGCTGCAGCTGTTCGCGGTAGAGAATTCGATAGGCCTCTTTAAGGTTGCGCAACTGGTCCGCGGTAAAGCCGCGGCGCTTCAGGCCTTCGCTATTGATACCGTGCGGTGCCGTGGGCTGTCCGCCCACAATGACGTAGGGCGGGACGTCGCGAGTCACGGCAGCAAAGCCACCCAGAAAACTGTGCGCGCCCAAGCGACAGAACTGGTGAACTGCAGAAAAGCCGCTACAGATCACGTGATCGCCGACCTGCACGTGGCCTGCAAGGGTGGCATTGTTCGAGAAGATGACTTCATTGCCCACCACACAGTCGTGCGCAACATGGACGTAGGACATGATCCAGTTATCGTTGCCAATGCGGGTGACGCCCTCATCCTGCGCGGTACCGCGATTGATCGTGCAGAACTCCCGAAAGGTGTTGCGGTCCCCTATGGCCAGCTGGGTAGGCTCGCCCCGGTACTTCTTGTCCTGCGGATCCTCGCCAATGGAGGCGAACTGAAAGATCCGGTTCTCCCGCCCAATCGTCGCAGGACCCTTGAGAACGGCGTGAGCACCCACTGTGCTTCCCGCACCAATGCGGACCCCGGCACCAATTACCGCGTAAGGCCCGACACTGACGCCAACATCGAGCTCTGCCCCAGGCGCCACGATTGCTGTCGGGTGTATGTCACTCAAGGTCTGTTCAATCCCGACTTGATTGCTTCTGCAAGACTCTTCTCGATGGTTCGCAAGCGCCTGGCCAAGTCGTCCAGCTGCCCGAAACGTGCCATGTTGCGCCGCCAGCGCTGGATATGGTCGGCCGGAGTACCACCGCCGCCGTAGATGCCCGCCTCACGGATTGAGCCCAGCACGCTGGTCCCGCCGCCAATGATCACGTCGTCCGCCACAACGATATGGCCGGCGAATCCGGCCTGGCCGCCAATGGTGCACCGGGCGCCTATCGTCGTACTGCCGGAAATGCCCACCTGAGCGGCAATTACCGTGTGCTCGCCGATGCGGACATTGTGCCCCACCTGGATCTGGTTATCGAGCTTGACCCCAGCGCCGATCACGGTGTTTTCGATAGCGCCGCGATCAATGGTTGTGTTGGCGCCGATCTCCACGTCGTTGCCCACCTCAACGCTGCCAAGCTGCGGAACCTTGACGTAGCTGCCCTCGCGTTCCCGGGCAAACCCGAAGCCGTCGGACCCCAGCACCACGCCGGTGTGCAGCACACACCGCAGTCCGATCCGCACATCGGGGTATACCGTAACTCCAGCCATGAGACGCGTATCCGCACCGATAACCACGCGTTCCCCGAGTACGGTACGCGGACCCAGGACGACGCGCTCCCCCAGAACGACTCCCGCACCCACCACGACGCCGGGGCCCACTTCGCAGGAGGGGGGCACAGTTGCCTCTGAACCAATGACTGCGGAAGCATGGATGCCCGAGGTAAGTGTCGCAGCCGGGTGCAATTCCGCAGCAATACGGGCGTAAACCACATAGGGATCCCGCGTCACGAGCGCTGCGACACCGCAGCCGTCCGCGTCCGCCGGCGAAAGGATTACCGCGGCAGCCCGCGTTCCTGCGAGCTGGCTGCGATAGCTGGAATTTGCCAGAAACGTGACGGAGCGATTATCGGCGCGGGCGAGCGTCGCAACCCGCTCAACGATGTGGCCCGGATCGCCCCGGAGCTCGCAGCCGTAGCGCACGGCCAGCACGCCAAGACTCACGCCCATCGCACCAACTTCCCCTGCTTCGTCGTTGAATGGTCTGCTACACCACTCTGTTCGCAGCGACACACCAGACGGCAAGGCCAGACCCCACCGTCGGGACTCCCGGGATGATCAGGGCTTCGCGGGAGCCTTGGGCGCGCCATTCCGGCTCTGCAAACCCTGCAGTACCTGAGCTGTGACATCCAGCGCGGGCGCAACATACAGACCATCACTGAGTATGAGATCAAAGCCGCCTTGCTTGGCGAAGCCTTCGATCTCACGCAGGACATCAATCCGCAGCTTGCCGAGCTCCTCGTTCTTGCGGTTGTTGAGATCCTCCCTCAACTCCTCCACCTGGCGAGCCAGATCCCGCTCATCCCTGCGGAGGTCATTCTCAGCATTGCGGCGTTCGTCCGCTCCCATGACCGCGCCGTCCTTCTGGAACTTGTCCGCCCTGTCCTTGAATGCCTTTTGTTTGGCAAGAAGGTCTCTCTGGCGAGGCGCGAACTCGTTCTCGAGGGCACGGTTGGCAGCGTTCGCCTGCGGTGACTCAATGAGCAGTCGCTGCACGTTAACGAAACCAATCTTCAGCGCCTTGGCTGTCTGCGCCTGCGCAACCGACGGCACGACCAGCATCGCTGATACCAGGATGACAACCAACTGACCGAGTCTTTTTACGTGAAACATCTCTATTCCCTTACATTAAACGTGACCTCAGCCCGAAGGCCGGCCGTTGACTAAACCGTAGCGGCTACAACTAAAAGGCACCGCCGATTGAAAACTGGAACCGCGCCGTCTGGTCCCCGTAGGTCCCGCCTGTCGGCACACACCCCTGGGGTACAGGTACCGGACAAAGCGCACTGTCCGTACCTCCCTCGGAGTTGACGGGGAAGGCATAACTGAAGCGGAACAAGCCCAGAGGGGCCAGCCACTGGGCCGCAATACCGTAGGACTGTTTCAACTGCCCGGCGCTGAAATCATAGTTGATCGGCGTAAATCCCGGCGGCTTGTCGAAAAACTCCACATCGCCGAGGGAGAATACGTTACCAATATCGTAGAACAGGGAGAACCGGGCCTTGAACTGCCACTTTTCCGGGATGGGCAGCAGGAACTCGGTCTGGGCCGCCACAATTGCATCCCCGCCGTAGGGGTTGCCCAGAGTATCGATCGGTCCCAGAGAATTCTCCTCGAAGCCCCGGACGGTGTCGGGACCACCCGCGAAGTAGTTCTTGTAGGGCGGAAGAGACGTGGTATCGCCCAGACCGGTGCCGTACCCGAGATCGAGATTAAAAAGCATGGTAGCCCATCGGTTTATGGGCCAATACTGCTGATAATTATAGTTAATGGTGAGGTACTCAACGTCGCTGCCCGGGACCGTTACATTCGCCACCAACCGGTGGCGGGCACCGCGATCTGCAAAGAGCCCGCGATTCCGACTGTCGTAGACCCAGCCGCCCAGCAGCTCAAAGGTGTCGAAGTCCGTGGTATAGATGGCGCCACCATTAAAAATACTGGTATCGCTGTTGCCGTTGCTCTTTACCCAGTCCTGCGCCTGGAGACTGCTGCGGCTATTCGACAGCAACTCCGCGCTTTGCCACGTTCCACCAAAAATGATCCGCTGAAACTCGGTGATCGGGTAGCTGTACTCAACGGACGCAGAAATTGTCTTGGTGGAGAAATCCGAGGCCTCGGACGTGAACGCGGTGATATCCCGATAGGCCAGGCTGATCGTTCGACTGACCTCGTTGATCGTGGTGTAGGGGTCGGTATAGGAAACTCCGTAAACAGTGCGGAACTGACCGGTGTTGACATCAGCCTGAATGCGATTGCCCGTACCCAGAAAGTTGGTATGGACGAAGTTGGCGTTCAGGATAAGGTTCTGGGCTGCGGAGTAACCCACACCGCCACCAAACTGGCCAGGCAGGCCCTCGGTAATGTCGAAATCAAGGTCCACGAGATCTGGCGTTCCCGGAACGGGATTGGTGGTCGCCTCAACCTTCTCGATGTACGGCAGGCGCTGCAGACGGATCTTGGACCGCTCCAGCCGACTGTTGGACAGGTAGCCGTCCTCGAGCTGGCGCATCTCCCGCCGGAAAACCTCATCGTTGACCGCCGCCGTGCCATTGAAGTTGATCCGCCGAACATAGACCCGGTTCTTTGGCTCCACGTACAGAGTTATGGCGACAGTCTTTCCGTCGCGGTCCAGGTCAGACACCGGCTCAACCGTGGCAAAGGCATAGCCCTCCTCCGAGAGACGCAGGCGAATAAGGTCAGCGCTCTGGGTAACCAGTTGCTGGGAGTAGGTCTGCCCGGGCTTGACCTGCACGAAGGGATTCAACTGGGCCTCCTCCAGCACCAGATCACCGCCAAGACGCACATCGCTGACTTTGTAACGTTCACCCTCCAGGAGATTGATTGTGATGAAGATGTCGCGCTTGCCAGGCGAAATTGCGACCTGCGTTGACTCAACACCAAAGTCTGCGAAGCCCCGGTCCATATAGAAGGACCGCAGCTTCTCCAGATCACCCGACAGGGCTTCACGTGAATACCGGTCGTCCTGACGGAGCCACGAGAGCCACGTCGGGGTCTTGAGTTCAAACCGCTCGAGGAGGTCTTCGTCCGAAAAGCTGCGGTTGCCCACGAGGTTGATCTGCCTGATTCGGGCCCGGTCACCTTCCTTGATGGTAATCGCAACATCGACCTTGTTGTCGGGCAGCTCCTTGACCTCAGCCTTGACAGATGCAGCATATTTCCCGCGACTGAAGTACTGGTCGGTCAATGACTGCTCCACCTCGTCCAAGACCGACTGACTGAAGGTCTTGCCCCTCTTCAACCCTATACGGGCGAGTGGCTCCTGAAGGTCTTCAGTCTTGATGTCTTTGTTACCAGTAATGGTGAAGTCCGCAATCGAGGGGCGCTCGGCGACGACTACCACGAGCGCGCTGTCGTCCCGGCGAATCTCAACGTCCCGGAAAAAGCCGGTCCCGTAGACCGCCCGAATCGCCTCCCGGATTCGGTTCGCGTCGACCCGGTCTCCAATGTTCACCGGGAGATAGTTGAAGACAGTGCCCTCCGCAATGCGTTGCAGGCCCTCCACGCGAATGCTCTTCACGATGAAAAACTCCTGCTGGGCAAACGCTCCGTTGGTAGCCAGGGAGCAGATGACCAGCAGAACACCAGCCGCAAGGCTACGTACGGGACCCCTCAGCGCCGCTAGAAGATTCATGGGACGGTCAGCCAATGAGTCGCGAGATATCGTTGTAAAAGGCAAAGCTCATCAGCACAAGAAGGAATCCAATGCCGATCTGCTGGCCGATTATTTGCGCTCGCTCCGACAAGGGACCGCCCTTCACGGTCTCAGCCAGCGTGTAGACAATCTGGCCCCCATCCAACATGGGTATGGGGAGCAGGTTGAGCACTCCCAGGCTGATGCTCACGATGGCCAGGAAGCTGAGAAAGGCGCCTGCCCCGATCGTGGCGCTGAGACCCGCGTACTCGGCAATATTGATGGGGCCACTGATGTTCTTCGGCGAAACGTCCCCAACGATCATTCGCCAGATCATCTGCAGCGTCAGAGCGCTCATCTCCCAGGTCTTGGCTGTGGCCCGCACTACCGCCTCAACAGCTCCATAACGCTCCTCGGCCCGCATACCGTCCAGCAGGTCAGGCGGCAGGCTAACGGCCGCCCCGATTCGCCCGATCTGACCCTCTGCGGTATCCTCGGCTGCAACGTCGAGGGTCAGGCGTAGCTCGCCCTCACCGCGACGAACAGTGACGTCGAGCTGCTGGCCCGGCATCGCTCGCACAAGCTTGACCCACTCAGACCAGGTGAAGACAGGCTGGCTGCCGGCGAAAAGGATCCGGTCACCGGGCAGCATGCCGCCCTTTTCCGCCGGTCCGCCCGGGGTCAGATCGCCGATGACCGGCTCAGGCTCCGGGGACCAGGGCCGCAGTCCCAGTTTCGGGAAAAGCTGGCCAGGCTCTGTGAGTTCGGATTCCCGGCCAGCCGTGCGCAGCACAACAGCGCGCTCACCGCCAGAGCCATCCGCGACGGCAAGGCGGATCGAGCCATCAGAGAGCATACCGTCAAGCATCGCGAGCGTTGCCGCCTCCCAGGTCAGCACCGGTCGCTCACCCACGGCAACGATCGTGTCGCCTTCCCGCAGGCCGGCTGTCGCAGCCAGGGAAGAAGGCTCGACGGGACCGACGACCGGCTTCATGCCCGGGACGCCGCTCATGAACATAACCGTGTAAGCCAGGATGGCGAACAGCAGATTGAACGCGGGCCCGGCCACCAGGATGGCGATACGGGCGGCTGCAGACTGCCGGTTGAACGCGCGACCACGCTCCGCAAAGGTCACCGCACAGTCGCGCTCGTCAAGCAGCTTTACGTAGCCACCCAGGGGAATCGCCGACAGACAGTACTCCGTCTGATCGGGGCCTGACCGCCGCGACCAGAGCACGTTGCCGAAGCCGATCGAGTAGCGCAGGACCTTCACGCCCAGCAACCGGGCCACGATGTAGTGACCGTACTCGTGGATCGCGACGAGGAGGCCTATGGCGACGACAAACGCCAGGAGCGACGTGAGGACCTGTGACATGCGGCGAATCTTAAGGCATTACGCCAGACCTTGCCTTGCAGAGCGAAGGTAGCAGCGCCGAGTCGACTACCCGGTTGACAAACCCAGCCACGACAAGGCCAGGGCAAAGAATGGCATGGCTGCCGTGATGCTATCGATCCGATCCAGGACCCCTCCATGACCAGGGATCAGCTGGCCACTGTCCTTGGCGCCCACGCTGCGCTTGAACATGCTCTCCGTGAGGTCCCCCACTACGGACAAAGCCGCGACCCCGAGCCCAACGGGGACCATGACTCGCGGCGATAGATCCAGCAGCAGTCCACCTCCCCCGGCAACGGCCGCGGCCAGAAGGACGCCACCAATGAGACCCTCCCAGGTCTTGCCCGGGCTTACCTGGGGAGCGAGCTTGACTCGTCCAAAACGATGGCCCGCGAAGTAGGCCCCAATATCTGCGGCAAAGATGATGCTCAGGGCCAGCAACGCCAGGGCGGGCCCCTCGGAGGGGACACGCAGGATGGCCACCATGGCCAACCAGGACGGGACCAGCACCAGCACCCCGGAGACGGCGGCCAGGAACGGCGGAATGACCGTTGGGTAACGGAGAATCCAGAGAAAAGCTATTGCCCACCACAGCAACGCCGCCCACAGCAAGAGGTGCAAACTGACGACTTCAGGGACCAGCCAGCCCGCGCCGGCCAGCAGCAGGGCCATGCCGGCGCCACAGGCGGCCCGGGCCGGGAGGGAGCGCAGCCCAAGAAATGCAGCCCATTCCCAGGCGCCTAAAACCATCACCCCCGCCGTGACCCAAACGGCCACCCGGAGGGGCGCGACAAACAGCAGCAGAAGGAGGCCTATCAGTAACGGAATCGCCGTCAATATGCGCTGCGCCAATTGGCTCATGGCCTACTGCGACCCCGCTGAAATGAGAAGACCCTCAGTCGGCGACCGCCTCAAGCTGATCACCGGTTCGCCCGAAACGGCGCTGTCTTTGACTGAAAAACTCCAGAGCATGGGCAATCTGGTCCGCACCGAAGTCAGGCCACAAGGTATCGGTAAAACAGAGTTCCGTATAGGCAAGATCCCAAAGCAGGAAATTGCTGACGCGCTGCTCCCCGCCGGTCCGGATGAGCAGATCAGGGGATGGCAGCCCCGCCAGGGCGCGATGGCGGGCAATCAGTGCCTCGTCGATGTCCGCAGGGTCAAGGTCCCCGGAACGGACCTTCTGGCTGATCCGGCGCATAGCCTGAACAATGTCCCACTGCCCGCCGTAAGCCACGGCCAGCACCAGAGTCATCCGGGAATTTGCCGCGGTCCGCGCCTCAGCGTCGGCCATGCGCTTGCGAAGTATCGTCGGGAGACTCTCGCGGTTGCCGATGAAGCGCAACTGTATGCCGTTATCGTGGAGGGTATCCACTTCGCGCTGGAGCACCTCGACAAACAAGCGCATGAGGGCATCCACCTCACTGGGCGGGCGCTTCCAGTTCTCACTGCTGAAGGCAAACAGAGTGAGAACCTTGACATCGGACTCCGCGCAGGCCTCAACAACCAGGCGAGCTGATTTAACGCCCGCCCGGTGTCCGGCATGACGGGGCTTGCCGTTAGCGGTCGCCCACCGGCCGTTTCCATCCATGATTATCGCAACGTGGGTAGGCCTGACTGGCCGAACGTTTCCACCGCTATTCATCAAGACTCCATCCTTGGTGCTGCGCCAGACAACAACTAGAACTCCATGACTTCTTTTTGTTTTTCCTCGGAAATTCTGTCCACTTCGGCCACATACTTGTCGGTGACATCCTGAATCTGCTGGGCACCCTGCCGCTCCAGATCCTCGTTAATCAACTTTTCCTTTAGTGCTTCCTTCAGGTCGGTCATGGCGTCCCGCCTCACATTCCGGATTGCCACACGACCTAATTCCGCTTCCTGCTTTACGAGCTTGGCTAGGTCGCGCCGCCGCTCCTCAGTCAGCACCGGCAGGGGCACCCGAATCACGGTCCCCGCGGTCACCGGAGTAAAGCCGAGATTGGCACCCATGATGGCCTTCTCGATAACGCTCACCATGCCCTTCTCCCAGGGCGTGACCGTCAGGGTCCGGGCATCCTCCACCGAGATATTGGCGGTTTGGGACAGGGGCACACTGCTCCCGTAATAATCGACCATCAGATGCTCCAAGAGGCTGGGACTTGCCCTCCCGGTACGGAGTTTACGTAACGCCTGACCCATTGCTGTGACGCACTTGGCCATCCGTTGGTCTGCGTCCTGACGAATTTCGTTGATCACGCCCCCTCCGCTCCTGCCTAACCGGTTACCAGCGTCCCGACGTCCTCGCCCTGGGCCAGCCGGACCAGTTCACCGGCCACCTGCAGGTTAAATACCCGGATGGGCACGCTGTTCTCGCGGCACATCACTACGGCCGTGGTATCCATGACGTTCAGCTTGTCATTTATGACGCGATCAAAGGTGAGACGGTCATAGCGCTTCGCCTGGGGATCTTTGTGGGGATCGGCCGTATACACACCGTCGACCTTCGTGCCCTTGGCAAGGATATCGGCGCCAACTTCGATGGCACGGAGTGCGGCTGCTGTATCGGTGGTAAAGAAGGGATTACCCGTCCCGGCCGCAAAGATCGTGACTCGGCCCTTCTCCAGGTGCCGTATGGCACGTCTGCGGATGTAGTCCTCGCTGACTTCATGAATCTGCAGGGCTGACATCACGCGGGCAAAGGTGCCGACGCGCTCGAGAGCATCCTGCAAGGCCAGCGCGTTGATCACGGTGGCCAGCATGCCCATGTGGTCCCCCGTGACGCGGTCCATTCCCGCTCTGGCCAGTCCGGCGCCGCGAAAGATGTTACCGCCGCCGATGACAATGCCGACCTCGATGCCGAGGGCACGGACTTCCTTCAACTCGCCGGCAATACGGGTTAGAACGTCCGGATCAATACCATAGTCACCTTTGCCCATAAGGGCTTCGCCGCTGAGCTTCAGCAGGATGCGCCGGTAGGCCAGACGTGCATCTTTCATAGAAGAAACCGCGGGCGACTGGGTCGGTGCCAGCCTTGTAGGTCGGCGAATTCTACCGGATTTGCCCGCCCCCGCATCGGCTCTCTTGTGGAGATCGGGACCTGGAGATCGGGGTCCGGGCGACCCCGGGCCAACTCACCCCTGAGAGTGCATCGCTGCAACAGCCTCGGCGATATTCTCGGACTTCTTCTCGATGCCTTCCCCGACCTCAAGCCGCACAAACCGATGGACGCGGCCCCCCCGGTCCTTGAGCAGCTTGCCAATGGACGTGTCCGGGTCCTTGACGAAGGGCTGGCCAATCAGCGCGACCTCATTCAGGTACTTGCGCAGGCGACCCTCCACCATCTTCGCAACGATCTCCGGTGGCTTGCCTTCCCCGGCGGCCTGCTCGGTCAGAATACGACGCTCACTCGCCCGAAAAGACTCCGGCACGTCATCCGGCGAAAGGTAGCGGGGATTGCTGGCGGCAATATGCATGGCAAGGTCCTTGCCGAGTTCCGCATCCGCGCCCTCTACGTCCACGAGGACCCCGATCCGGGTCCCATGAAAATAGCTACTCAGCTTGCCGAGCGGACGAACGGACTCGAACCTGCGCACAGTGATGTTTTCACCAACCTTGGCAACAAGATCGAGCCTGGCATTCTCCAGGGTCTGGCCGTCGGGTAGTTGCAGGCCCATAAGGGCGGCCACGCTGTCGGGCTGCCCGGCAGCGGCAAGCTGCGTAGCGGCCATAGCGAAGCGCTGGAAATTCTCGTCCTTGGCCACAAAGTCAGTTTCGCAATTGACTTCAAGGATGACCGTAACGTCCTTGCTGGAGCTCGCAGCCATGAGAATCTGGCCCTCAGCGGCAATACGACCCGCCTTTTTCTCGGCCTTTGCCTGGCCGCGAGTCCGCAACAGTTCCAGAGCGGCATCGATATCACCGCCCGAATCCACGAGCGCTTTCTTGCACTCCATCATGCCGGCGCCAGTCCGTTCGCGGAGGTCCTTGACGAGGTTTGCTGCTATGGCCATGTGCGTCTCCCGCTCAGGCGCCAGCGGTGCCGGCGGCGTCCGCCACGTCGGCATCACCAGCCGGCGCATCAACGTCGGACCCGGAACCAGCTCCGGGCGAGCCAGTCGCGCCCTTGGCAGCGCGCGCTCGGGAGGGAACGGGAGCGGCAGCCGACGGTTTACGCGGGGGACGCTTGGCTGATGCGGGACGCCGGCCCTCGGGGGAGGACTTCGGCCGGCCCTCAGCATCCAGCTCGACGAAGTCATCTTCGCCCATTGGGAGTGCCGGAATGGAGGCCTGACCCTCGATTACGGCATCTGCGACAGCCATTGCGTAGAGCTCAGCCGCCCGCATTGCGTCATCATTGCCGGGCACCATGTACTGAACACCATCGGGCGACGAGTTGGTATCCACGATGCCGATAACTGGAATACCAAGCTTGTTGGCCTCATGCACCGCAATCTTTTCGTGACCGACATCAATCACGAAGATAGCGTCTGGCAAAGCAGCCATGGATTTCACGCCACCAAGGCTGCGCTCCAGCTTCTCGCGCTCCCGGCGTCGATCCAGAACTTCCTTCTTGGTCAGTTTGCTGAAACGGCCGTCCTGCTCCATCGCGTCAAGGTCTTCAAGCCGCTTGATCGACTGCTTCACTGTCTTGAAGTTGGTCAGTGTGCCGCCGAGCCAGCGGTGGGTAACGTGGGGCATGCCACAGCGGGCGGCCTGGGCCTTCACCGAGTCCTGCGCGGACCGCTTCGTACCTACAAACAGGATACGGCCACCATCTGCCGCCAGTGAACGGATAAATGCGGTCGCCTTGCGGAACAACGGAACCGTGTGCTCCAGGTTGATGATGTGGATGTTGTTCCGGGCACCAAAGATGAAGGGACTCATCTTGGGGTTCCAGTACCGGGTCTGGTGGCCAAAATGCACACCGGCCTCCAGCATCTGGCGCATGGTTACGTCAGTCATGGGATCTCCTTTGAGGATCGAGCCTCGAATCGGGTTAGGGCCGCCGCGGTCCCCATCCGGCAACCGACCCCCGAAACGGGAGAAGGCACCCAGCCAGATGTGACGGAACGCGTGTGGATTTCGTTGCCTCTAGGGCGCGCGCTTTATACCATACGAGGTTAAGGGTCACAACGGAGACCCGCCCCGGGGCCCGCCGGAGTGCAGCCCACGGGCCGGAATCAGGTTACGGATGAGCATTACGATCAAGACCCCGGCCGAGCAGGACGCTATGCGGGAAGCCGGGCGTCTCACCGCCGCTGTGCTGGACATGATAGGCCCGTACGTCCAGCCGGGCGTGACCACCGACGAGTTGAACCGGATGTGCCACGACTACATCGTGGACGTCCAGCAGGGCATCCCCGCCCCCCTGAACTACCGGGGATTCCCGAAGTCCATCTGCACGTCGGTGAATCACGTTGTGTGCCATGGCATTCCGAGCGCCAAGACACTCCGGCTGGGAGACCTGATCAACGTGGACATCACTGTCATCAAGGACGGCTTCCACGGCGACAGCAGCCGTATGTTCTCAGTGGGCAAGGCCACGATTCAGGGCGAGCGCGTGGTCCGCGTGAGCCGTGAGGCGCTCTGGCTGGGTATCGCCCAGGCACGCCCTGGAAATCGCCTCGGTGATATCGGCCACGCAATTCAGCAGTACGTGGAGGCTCAGGGCTTCAGCGTCGTTCGGGAGTACTGCGGTCACGGGATCGGCAGAACCTTTCACGAGGATCCGCAGGTTCTCCACTACGGGGAGCCCGGTACGGGTCTGGAATTGCGGGAAGGCCTCACGTTCACCATCGAACCGATGGTGAACGTAGGCAAGCGCCACGTCCGCCTATTGCCTGATGGCTGGACCGTGGTGACCCGCGATCACTCGCTGTCAGCCCAGTGGGAACACACTATTCTGATAACCAGCGACGGCTGCGAGGTACTGACCCTCGGCGCTGACGAACGACGATGAGTGCCGTAATCAGTCCGGCACTGACCCTGTCGGATGAGGCCAGGGAACTGGCCGCAAGCGTGCTCCAGCAGGACGGTACAACCTTCGATTGGTCAGCCGTGCGCCGCCTTCTGCAGGCAGCGGGCGACGCACTACCGGTACTGAAGTCCGGGCTGAGTGCGGGCAACGCGGCGCTCAAGCAGCGCTTTCTGGCTGGCGAGTCTGCGGCCCGGCTGGTCGCTGACCGGGCGGCACTGATGGATCTTGCGGTGTGTGAGGCTTGGCGGCGCGCGGCAGGGACAGAGCATGCCGAGTGCTCAGTGGTAGCGGTTGGCGGCTACGGCCGTGGAGAACTGCACCCCTACTCTGACGTGGATCTTCTTGTGCTTACGCCAAACCGACCGACGCCGCTGCCCCCCGACAGCCTCTCTGATTTCCTGACTCTGCTCTGGGATGCCGGGATCGAGATCCGCCACAGTGTCCGCAGCGCCGTCGAATGTGGCCAGGACGCCGGCGAGGATCTGACCGTGGTTACTACCCTGATGGAAGCCCGGCTGCTTCTGGGTCCGGAGGAACTCCTGTGGGAGATGCAGGCTGCGATCGCCCCGGGAAAGATCTGGCCGTCGCGGCCATTTTTTGCAGGCAAGATCCGCGAGCAGCAGGGCCGGCACCACCGCTACGACGACTCAGCCTACAACCTGGAGCCTGACGTGAAAGGCAGTCCGGGCGGGCTGCGGGACATCCAGACAATCAGTTGGGTCGCACTTCGGGAGTACGGCCGGGGCGACCTGGAGTACCTGGTCAGCCGCGGCTTCCTGAGCCCGCCCGAACTGCGCCTGCTCCTGCAGGGTCGGGAATTCCTGTGGCGGATTCGTTTTGCCCTTCACCTCCTCACCGGACGCCATGAGGATCGCCTGCTGTTCGACCACCAGAGCCGGATTGCCCAGCTATTCGGCTACCAGGATGCGTCCTATATGCTCGCGGTCGAGCAGTTCATGCAGCGCTACTACCGCACCGTCATGGACCTGAGTCGCCTGAACGAGATGCTGCTGCAGCAGTTCCAGGAGGCAATCCTCAACGATCCCAATGCGGAAGCGGAGCCGCTGAACGAACACTTTAGCGTGCATAACGGCTTCCTGCAGGTCGTTGACGATAGCGCCTTCGACCGCACACCCTCCGCGCTGCTTGAGTTGTTCCTCCTGCTGCAACAGCGACCGGAACTCAAAGGCGTCAGCGCAGCCACAATCTCCCTGATTCGTCGCAGCCTCAACCTTATCGACGACGAGTTTCGACAGGACCCGAGAAACCACCGCCTTTTTCTCCAGATTCTCAGGGCCAAAGAGGGCGTTACCCACGAACTCCGGCGGATGAACCGCTACGGCGTTCTTGGCCGCTACGTGCCAGCTTTTGGCCGCATCGTCGGCCGTATGCAGTACGACCTCTTCCACGCCTACACCGTGGACGAACACACTCTTTTCGTAGTGAGCAATCTGCGGCGCTTTGCGCTGGACCGGTACAACCACGAGTTTCCCCGCTGCTCCGAGATCATGCAGAGCCTGCCGACGCCGGAACTGGCCTATCTCGCCGGGCTTTTCCACGACATTGCGAAGGGTCGAGGGGGTGACCACTCCGAACTCGGCGCGTTGGATGCAGAGTCGTTTGTCCTTGAGCATGGGATGAGCCGCTACGACGCCCGCCTGGTGGCATGGCTGGTCCGCAAGCACCTGCTGCTCTCCCTGACTGCCCAGAAGCGCGACATCAGTGACCCTGCCGTTATTCGTGAGTTTGCCAGCCAGATTGGCGACGAAGTCCATCTGGACTACCTCTACCTCCTCACTGTGGCAGACGTGCGGGGCACCAACCCGAAGCTCTGGAATTCATGGAAGGCCCAACTCTTCGCCGAACTCTACAATCAGGCCAAGCGGGCCCTCCGGCGGGGCCTGGAGAATCCCATAGACAGAGACGAACTCCTCAGCGAGCGCAAGATAGCGGCGCGCACCCTGCCCGACCTGGCCGGCGTGCCGGAATCCCGGATCGACGCGCTGTGGGCTGAGCTGGGCGACGACTACTTCCTCCGCTGCCGACCTGAGGAGATTGCCTGGCACACGCGACTGCTGGCAGCACGGGAAGATGAGGGCCGACGGGTGCTGGTCGGCGTCCAGGACGACGAGTCCGGCGCGGGAACGTCAGTTGTTGTGTACGCCCCGCAGGACCGATCCACCTTTGCGACCGCCACAGCGGTGCTGGACGAACTCGGCCTGAACATCGCCGATGCCCGCATCATTCGGCTTGGTAATGGCTTTAGTCTTTCCACTTATGTCGTGTTGGAGAATGGGGGTGAGCAGGCGCGAGACGATGACCGCCGCGAGCAGATACTGCGCCGCCTGGAGCAGGCCATCACCGCTGGCGAGGACAAAGCGCTACGGGTTACACGTCGCCCTCCGCGCCAGGTCCGGATGTTCTCCACGCCGACCCACGTGGGCTTCGCGACGGATGAGACCAACGATCGGACAGTGATGGAGATTGTTGCCGGCGATCGTCCCGGGCTGCTCTGCCAGGTCGGGCAGGTCTTGCGCAATCACCGCGTCGGCATTCAGGCGGCGAAGATCCTGACGGTCGGGGAGCGTGCCGAGGATGTTTTCTATGTAACCGATACCGCCGGCGCACCACTAACGCCGGAAGTCTGCGATCTGCTGAAGCAGGCCGTTACCCAGGCACTGGACAGCGCTGCCTGAGGGCGGCGCCCATTCACCCCGAATTGCACCGGACATCACCTGTGAACCACTCCGCCAGCCAGACCATTATCGAATCAGCGTTTGAGCAGCGATCCTCCCTGGATCTCACGTCGGCCACGCCGGAACTGCGGTCGGCGGTGTCGATGGCCATTGAGTTGCTGGACACGGGAAAGGCGCGCGTCGCGGAGAAGACTCCGGAGGGATGGGTGGTCAACCAGTGGCTGAAGAAGGCGGTCCTTCTGCACTTTGGCATTGAGCGCAGCCTGCGGATGCCCGCGGGCGTTACTGACTACTACGACAAGCTGCCCCTGAAGTACCAGGATTGGACTGCGGAAAAGTTTGCCAGCGCCGGTACGCGGGTCGTGCCGGGCGCCATCGTGCGGCGTGGCGCTTACGTGGCCAGCAGCGTCGTACTGATGCCCTCCTTCGTGAACATAGGCGCCTTTGTGGACAGCGGCACGATGGTGGACACCTGGGCTACGGTCGGCAGCTGCGCCCAGATCGGGCGGAACGTGCACCTGTCTGGCGGCGTCGGGATCGGCGGCGTCCTTGAGCCTGTCCAGGCGGGTCCGACCATCATCGAGGACAACTGCTTCATCGGCGCCCGCTCGGAGATTGTTGAAGGCGTTGTGGTCGAGGAAGGCGCCGTGATCTCCATGGGCGTATTCATTGGCCAGAGCACACGCATCTATGATCGCGCCAGAGACGAGGTGCTCTATGGGCGGGTGCCTGCCGGTGCCGTGGTCGTTGCAGGCACCCTCCCCTCGGATAGCGGCCGATGCCAGCTCTACTGTGCGGTCATCGTCAAGCGGGTGGATGCAAAGACCAGGGCCAAGGTGTCCCTGAATGAACTTCTGCGCAGCGACTGAGGAGAGCGGGCTACGCTATGGAAGAAACTCTTGCTTTTGCCTGTGATCTGATTCGTCGGCCATCGGTCACCCCCGATGACGCCGGTTGCCAGGCACTGCTCGCCACCCGCCTGGCTGCCGCGGGGTTTACCGTGGAAGCACACCGGTTTGGGGACGTGACAAATCTCTGGGCGCGTCGCGGTACCTCTGCGCCTGTGCTCTGCTTTGCCGGCCATACCGATGTCGTCCCTGCAGGACCCCGTGAGGCGTGGCAGTCAGATCCCTTCGAGCCGGAAGTGCGCAGCGGCACGCTCTACGGTCGGGGAGCAGCCGACATGAAGGCCGGCCTTGCCGCGATGGTCGATGCCGCATCCGGCTTTGTGGCGGCCCGACCCGATCACCGGGGCTCTATCGCCTTCCTGATCACCAGCGACGAAGAAGGAAAGGCCCAGGATGGGACGAAACGGATGATGCAAGTCCTCGACGTGCGGGGGGAGCGGCTGGACTGGTGCGTCATCGGCGAACCCTCCTCCGAGAAGCGACTGGGCGACACCCTGCGAATCGGACGTCGGGGATCGCTCAGCGGTATCCTGACGGTTCATGGCCTCGCCGGACATATTGCCTATCCCCACCTGGCACGCAATCCCATCCAGGCCTTCGCGCCAGCGCTGACGGCGCTCTACAGCAAACCCCTGGATGGCGGAAATGAGTCTTTTCCTCCATCCAGCTTCCAGATGGTCAGGCTTGAGAGCAACGGCGACGCCGTCAACGTCACTCCGGGGTCCCTCTCCGCGCGCTTTAACATTCGCTACTCAACGGTCTGGACCCATCTGCAGCTTCGCAGTCATGTTGAGGCGGTACTGCAGGACCACAAGCTTGACTACACCCTGGTCTGGCACCTTTCCGGCGAGCCTTTTCTGACCCCGCCGGGGACATTGATCGAGACCGTGGCTGCGGCAGTCGCGAAGTTGACTGGCGTCGTGCCAGTGCTGTCTACCGGCGGGGGTACATCGGACGGACGCTTCATCGCACCGAGCGGCACCCATGTCGTCGAGTTTGGGGCGGTGAACGCCACGATTCACAAACCCAACGAAGAGATCCCGGTGGCGGATATCGCGGTCATGCGGGGTGTCTACCGGGAAATACTTGACCGGCTTCTAGGCTGATTGTGGCGCACCCTGGCGCAGGTCCCGGCTCTTCGGGCGGCGCCAGTTCCAGACCACCCCGAAGGTCCCGAGACTGACCAGGGCAATGAGGACCCAGGCGGGCATGCCGAGCCCCAGCAGCTGCCACGTGACCTTCGCGCATTCCCCAGAGCCGGACAGCACCATACTTAGCGCCTCACTCAGTGGAAAGGACTCGAGCATGAAGTCCAGGCCCGGACCACAAGCGGGAACCCGCTCAGGCGGCAGCGTGGTGAGCCACACGTGACGGCCAGCCACCCCACTGCCCAGCAGGGCCACCAGCCCGAGCAGGACCGCGTAGACGCGCCTGCCCGCCATACCGGCCGTGTGCAGTGCGGCGACCAGAAAGGCGCAGCCGAGGGCAATCACGGCCAGCCGCTGCAGGATGCACAGCGGGCAGGGTTCCAGGCCCAGTCCGTGCTGGGCGTACAGCGCGTAGGCCATCAGGCCAGCACAGGCCAGGGCTCCAAAGGCGTTGGCGAGGCGCACGTTCAAGGCTTCATCCTTCCAGTCAGTCAGCTTCACGGGGCGAGGCAACACGCTCACGCAGGTAGTTGGGTCGCGCCGCCGCAGACGAGACAAGACTACCGCGAAAGAAGCGGGGCCTGGCCAAGCGGGCAACATCGGCAGCCGATGGCAGGCAGTCAGCCACGCACCCCAGAATGCGGGACTGAAAGCGCGCAGTAATCTGCGGATAAGTGGCCCAGCCGGCGCCGACAGCAAGAAAGGAACCCTCGTCTGCCAGTCTGACGTCTTCAGGCTTCAGCAAGACGTCATCGGCCAAGGCCACCACCCCCTGCGCGGGATCACGGCGATACGTACCGAAGTAGACCTCGCCGAGCCGGGCATCAAGACAACAGGCTGCGGCATCGGCACCCGAATTTCGTAGTGCGCCTGCAGCGAGCGCTGCCAGTGTTGAAACCGGACACAAGGGCAGTCCCCGGGCATAGCCAAGGCCCTGCGCGACTGCGACAGCCACCCGGACCCCGGTAAAGCTGCCCGGACCAGCACCAAATGCAATGCAGTCGAGGTCGCTGAGCGACGTCCCGGTTTCTGCGAGCAGTTCCTGCACCCACTGGAACACGGCACGGGACGGCGCCTGCATGCCGCGGGCCTCACGAACCGCCAGCACCTCCCCCCGCAGCAGGGCGAGACTCGGGAGGTCCGTCGCGGTTTCAATGGCGAGACAAGTGAAGTTCGCGGGATCGATTGTCTAATCCTCAGTTCCGGGGCTGGTGCGGGACCCCTTGGCCCGCCAGTTGCCAGCATATGTTGACAGAGGTCAGGAACCCCTGACCCGGATTCATCAGGCCTTCTGACCGACGCAGACCGATCTGTATAATGAACTCCCTTCGCCGGACAGACACCGGGCGGCGGTCATCTTACAAGGACATCCAATGACGACGAGCAACACGGCGCTGCAGGGCTGGGTGCGGGAAGTAGCTGCACTCACTGAACCCGCAGCCATCCACTGGTGTGACGGGTCAGATGCCGAGTACCGGATGCTTCTTGACCAGATGGTCGCGTCAGGAGACCTCCTGCCGCTGAACCCGCAGACCTACCCCAACTGTTACCTGCACCGCTCCAACCCGTCCGACGTGGCCCGCGTCGAGCACCTGACCTTCGTCTGTACGCCCACCCGGGACGCCGCAGGCCCGAACAATAACTGGATCACTCCGGCGGAGGCCCACGCGAAGATGGATGATCTCTTTGCAGGCGCGATGCGGGGGCGAACCCTGTATGTGGTGCCTTACTGCATGGGCCCCCTCGAGTCCCCCTACGCCCGCTGCGGCGTGGAGATTACCGACAGCGCCTACGTCGCAGCCAACATGCGGCTGATGACCCGAATGGGCAGGGCCGCGCTCCAGCGTATAGAGCGGGATGACAAGTTTGTTCGCGGGCTGCATTCCACTGGCACTCTTGATCCCAACAGTCGATTCATCGTGCACTTTCCCGACGAATTGCTGATCCAGAGCTTTGGCTCTGGCTACGGCGGCAATGCCCTGCTCGGCAAGAAGTGCCACGCCCTGCGCATTGCCAGCTGGCAAGCCCAGAAGGAAGGCTGGCTGGCGGAACACATGCTGCTCGTGGAGATCGAGAGCCCGTCGGGTGAGAAGCACAATCTGGCTGCAGCATTCCCGTCTGCCTGCGGCAAGACCAACCTGGCGATGCTGATTCCACCCGCTTCACTGTCGGGCTGGAAAGTACGGACACTGGGCGATGACATTGCCTGGCTCCACCTTGACGAAACAGGCCAGATGCGGGCCATCAATCCGGAATCCGGATATTTCGGCGTCGTTCCCGGGACAGGACCGAAGACCAATCAGAACGCCTTCGAGATGATCCAGAGCGACACTATCTTCACGAATGTCGCGCTGACGGCAAACAACGAGCCCTGGTGGGAGGGCAAGGGCAGCGGGAGTCCCGCCATCGACTGGCAGGGCCGTCCCTACGACCCGAAGAACGGACCGGCGGCCCACCCGAATGCCCGGTTTACGGTTTCGGCGCCCCGGAACCCCAGCTATTCCCCGCTCGCGGACGACCCCAAAGGCGTGCCGATAAGCGCTATCATTTTCGGCGGCCGGCGACGGGGGCTGGCCCCACTGGTTTACCAGGCCAAGAGCTGGAAACACGGCGTCCTTGTGGGTGCCGGCGTCGCCTCCGAAACTACGGCTGCAGCCACGGGGACCGTTGGGGTCACGCGCCGGGATCCCATGGCCATGAAGCCCTTCTGCGGCTATAACTTTGGTGACTACTGGCAGCACTGGCTGAGCTTCGCGCAACGCTCAAACAAGTTGCCGACGATCTTCCACGTCAACTGGTTCCGTCAGGACGACCAAGGCCGGTTTCTGTGGCCGGGCTTCGGCGACAACCTGCGCGTACTCCAGTGGATCATTGACCGCTGCGAGGCCAGAGTGGGGGCCCTGGAAACACCCATTGGCTTTCTCCCCAAGGCAGGCGACATCGATATGCAGGGCGTCGAGCTTCTGCCAGGCGCAATGAATGCGTTGCTGGCTGTCGAGGCAAAGGCCTGGAGGGAGGAAATGGCTTCGGTGGAAACCTACCTGCTGGAGTTCGGCACGCACCTGCCCAGCGAACTCCTCGAGGAGCATCGGCGCGTCGTCAGCGGTCTGAACTGACCGGCAGCGAGCCGGACTACTCCTCGACCAGGTACTCAATGGCGAGGGGTGTGCCCCGCGCAGCGACTCTTCCCATGCTGATGACGCCGCTGCCGGTCAGAGCCATGCTGTCGCGCCGCACGTAGAGTTCTTCTCCAGCATCCTGCTGGATAAAGGTCCCGTTGGTACTCTCGTCGACGAGCAGAAAGCGATTTCGGGCGGCGTCAATCCGGGCATGGACGCGAGAAATGAGGTTGCCCTTGATGACCACGTCATTCTCATCGGCCCGCCCCATGGTAATCATCACCTTGCCGTTCTGCCCCACGACCAGTTCCTCTCCGCGAAACTTCAGGCGGAGCCTGGTGGCCGTCGTCGGTGGGCGGGCAGAAGGATCAATTGACGGCAACATGTTCGTCGCTTCTTCGGGCTGCCAGAGCACCTCGAAGACCGCAACCTCGTCGGACTGACCCTTCGGCGTCGCCACATCGATCTGACGGACCAGAGCCTTCCACTGGGGTGTCAGCTGCTCAACCAGCGTGCTGGTCGTCAGGATCTGTCCCGCCTTGGCCTGGGAGGTCATCCGGTTTGCCGTATGCACGGCAGCGCCGAAGATGTCCCGGTCCTCGGCCACGACGGGGCCAAAATGGCAGCCGATGCGAATGGACACGTGGGAGTCGTCGGTTTCTATACGGATCGTATTGGTGATCCGCTGTTGCATCTGATTGGCCGCATTCAACGCGTCATCGGCCGACGGGAAGGTGGACATTACTTCGTCCCCCATCGTCTTGATCACCGTGCCCCCGTAGTGTTCAGTCGCCTGCTTCATCACAGCCAGGCACTGCTGCACGGTCGCCCGGGCCCGGTCATCACCCAGTACCTCGTAAAGGTGGGTACTTCCGACGACGTCGGCAAACAGAATGGCGAGTGTTTTTTCGGAGCCCGCAGTCACACGTCACCGGTTCGCAATATGTTAAACAGACCGAGTTAGTATGCCACGGCCAGCCGCAGCAAGCCCCGGGTATCGTCAGCGTTCCGCGATCAGGTAGGCCACCCAGCCCGCATCCGCCTCGCCGCGAGTTTCCGGCGTAAACACGCCATTGCCACGCCCGTCCCTGCCAGTACCTTCCCACCATACGGTCACGCGGCTAAAGCCGGCCTCGGCCAGGAGCTCTTGAAGCTCGGGCAAGGTCCACAGCCGCCAGTCGTAGCTAAAGGCCCTCTCGATCTTCGAGCCATCAGGAAACCTGAAGTCGATGTGGCACAGGATGTCACTGGTAACGGGGTAATACTTCTCCTGGTGCCACACGTAGGTAAAACCCTTGCACTTCGTGGTCTCGCGCAGCTCCTTGTAAGCCTCGTAACCACCGTAGGCGTCCAGAAAGAATATGCCGTCGGCTTCCAGGGCTTCCCGCACGCGCCGGAAATAGCGCAGCATCGCAGGCCGGGTCTTGAATACCCAGTAGCTGAAGTTAAAGGCACCAACGACATCCACCGGATCTGTTTTCACGCGGGCCACGTCACCGCAGATAAACTCAACGCGCTCCTGCTGGGACTCCCTGAGCCGGGAAAAATGCCGCTCGTGACCCCAGGCCAGTACCTCAGGGTCCAGATCAACGCCGATGGCCCGCCGCCTGGGTCCGCCTCGGACCCACTCGCAGGCAACTGCTCCGGTCCCGCAGAAGTCTTCCCGCAGACTCTGGGGGGCCCGGCCCCGGATCTTGCGAAAGGTCTCCACGATGTACTCGCACTCCGCGTCCGGAGTCTGCACCGCAGCCTCGTAGGTGGCGTTTAAATCCGCCAGTTGCGCCATCGTTGGTTTACGCGGCGTGCCGCCATCAGCCATCGGTCAAGACTCCCCTTGAAACAGAACTTTCGCCAACCTCGTCCAGTGCGCGCAGCAAGACGTCCGGACCCGCACCTGGCCGGGCCGCACCGAGGGTAATCGCCCGCCGCCAGCTCCTGGCACCAGGCTGGCCATGATACAGACCCAGAAGGTGTCGGCTGATGTGGTGCAACCGCGTCCCCGACTGACACTCCCGCCGGGCGTAATCGATCATCCCCGAGACGACAGCAGCCCGGCTCTGGAGCTCAACTCGCCCATCAACCGCCAGAAACGTGGCGTCCAGTTCGGTCAGCCACCAGGGGTCAGCATAGGCTTTGCGCCCGATCATCACGCCATCGAGTCCAGCCGCAAGATGCTGCCGGACACCGTCGGCTGAATCGATCCCGCCGTTAATGATCAGCCGGAGGTCAGGAAAATCCTGGCGGAGCTGGTACACGACGTCATAGCGAAGTGGCGGTACGGTGCGATTCTCCTTGGGTGACAGCCCGGCGAGGTAGGCCTTTCTGGCGTGGAGGATGAAGGTCCTGCAACCCGCCGCGGCCACGGCTCCAATAAAGTCCCGGACAAAGCCATAGTCGTCACGGTCATCCAGGCCGATCCTGGTTTTTACTGTCACCGGAACAGAGGTCACCGCCTGCATCGCCACGACACACTGGCCAACCAGCTCGGGGGACCGCATGAGACAGGCGCCAAACGCCCCATCTGACACGCGCTCACTGGGGCAACCGGCGTTCAGATTGATCTCAGCGTAGCCGTAATCGGACGCCCGCTTTGCGGCTGCAGCCAGTAGCGCCGGATCACTGCCCCCCAACTGGACGGCGACCGGTTCCTCGGAGGGATCGAATCGCAGCAGTCGGTCCGTTGAACCGCGAACGATCGCCGCGGCAGTCAGCATCTCGGTGTAGAGCCGCACCCGCGGCGAAAGCAGCCGGAGGAAATAGCGGCAGTGCCGATCGGTGCAGTCCATCATGGGTGCCACCGACACGAGCCACTCTCCCGCCGGCACGGACACGGCCTGCGAATCGCTATCGTTCATGAAATTCCGTCGCGAGGAGTGGGCTTTGGCGGGCTCGATTCAGGGCGCAAAGAACTCAGTATGGGGCGCAGGGCTTTACTGAGCAACGTCGCCCAACGGGCAACTCCTTGACGCGTCAGCAACAGATCCTGCCGTACCTCTATCGAGACGTGGGGTAAGCCCCGGCTCTCCGCATGGGCATCGATGGTGTATCCCGCGGGATGACGCCCGGAATAGGGCTCGTTATCGCCTACATTTAGCGCTGCGTCAGACCGCAGGGCCTCAAGCAACGGGGCGGCTATGCGCGCGTCCGTATCCCACAGGACACCGACATGCCAGGGACGGGCGACGCCGTTCAGAGATGGAGTAAAGCTGTGAATGGCCACCAGGGCGGGCAATGCCGCCAGTCTCGCGAGGCCACCCGCCACCCCAGCATGGTAAGGCTGGTAAAGCGCAGCAGTCCGGATGGCGCGCTGTTCGCCGGTGAGGCGCCGATTACCAGGGATGACCACCCCGTCGCTGGTTTCGGGGAACGCTGAGGGGTCCTGGAGATGGCGGTTGCAATCCACGACCAGCCTGGAATAACCGGACAGGACCGCGGGCACCTGCATGAGTGCAGACAGCCTGCGGGTCAGCGCAGCGGCGCCTATGTCAACGGCTATATGACTGTCCAGATCTAACGGCGACAGGCCAAGGTTTCCCAGAAGTAATGGCACCCGCGCACTGGCATGGTCGCAGGCCAGCAGAGCGGGATGCGCGATGTTTTCGGGCCAGCATTCCTCGAATGCAGGCGGCTCCGGGGGACTGAGCAGTGGACCGGGCGTAGACAGGGTCACAGGAACGACAGCTTCTGCGGCGGGGAGCGCGTGTTGTACCCTAGACTTGCGCTCTGAACAACGGCGAGGAAACGGACACCATGGCGGAAAGCGGCTCTGACCAGGGCAAGGTGCTGGTCACTGGTGGCGCGGGGTACATTGGCAGTCACGTTGTGCGTCAGCTTTCGGAAGCCGGCGAAGACATCGTGGTACTGGACAATCTCACCACGGGCTTCCGGTCGGCAGTTACCGCGGGCACTCTGGTCGTGGGGGATACCGGCGACCGAGCCGTCGTCCGCCGGCTTCTCGCAGAAAACAGGTTCAGCGCGATCCTGCATTTCGCCGCCCACACCATTGTTCCGGAATCGGTGACCAACCCGCTCAAGTACTACGGCAACAACACCTGCGCGACCCGTAATCTCATCGAGTGTGCAGTAGAGGCCGGCACACGGCACGTCATCTTTTCCTCCACTGCCGCCGTCTACGGCATACCCCCTGGGGGTGTCGCTGCAGAGGACAGTCCGACAGTACCTATTAACCCTTACGGCACCTCGAAACTGATGAGTGAATGGATGTTGCGGGACGCAGGCAACGCGTACGGACTCGGCTATGTGGCCCTGCGGTACTTCAACGTCGCTGGCGCTGATCCGGGTGGGAGGATCGGTCAGTCGACGCGGCAGGCAACCCTCCTGACCAAAGTGGCCTGCGAGGCGGCCGTCGGGAAACGCTCGCACGTCTCCATCTTCGGCACCGACTATGAGACGCCCGATGGCACCGGGGTGCGGGACTATATTCATGTGGAGGATCTCGCCACCGCTCATGTGAACGCGCTCACTTACCTGCGCCAAGGCGGGCAGTCGACCACACTCAACTGCGGATACGGGCACGGCTACAGCGTGCGTGAGGTACTTGCAGCCGTTGACCGCGCCAACGGCAATCCGGTGGTGCGGCGGGAGGAGCCCAGACGGGCCGGCGATCCGCCCATCCTGATCGCCACCGCAGACAAGATCAGGCAGGTACTCGGGTGGCAGCCGCGGCACGACGATCTCGACTTTATCGTCCAGACCGCGCTGCACTGGGAACGGAAGTTGCAGCAGCAGCCGGCGGTCTAGAGGCCCCGTTCTTTGTCGTACTGGATCGCGTACTTTTCCAGCAGATCATAGAGCGTGGGACGGGTTACCCCGAGGAGCTGCGCCGTCTTGGAGATATTGCCATCCGCGTAGGCCAGCGCGTTCCGGATGGCCCGGGTCTCTGCCTCCTTGCGGACTTCCCGGAGATTGACGTTGGGTTGCTGTTCGCCAGCCGCCGCCAGTCCCAGGTCGGCGGCAGTGACGTAGCGGCCCTCCGCCATGATGACGGCGCCCTTCAGCTTGTTCTCCATCTCCCGGACGTTGCCGGGCCAGCTGTAGTGCTCGATCGCGTTCTGTGCATCCGGGCTGAAACCGCGGAACTGCCGCCGGTGCTGGGCCGCGTAACGCTCGAGCAGCGTCCGGGCGAGCAGGATGCGACATCCTCCCTCCCGCTCGCGTAGCGGCGGAATGCGGATGGTGATCTCACTGATCCGGTAGTAGAGATCCTCCCGGAAGCGCCCTTCCTTGATCGCCGTATCCAGATTCTGGTTGGTAGCACACACCACCCGCACATCCACGGGAATTTCCTCACGACCACCCACCCGCTCCACGACGCGCTCCTGCAGGAAACGCAGGAGCTTGGCTTGCAGCGACAGGGGCATGTCGCCAATTTCGTCGAGGAACAGTGTGCCGCCGTCGGCGTTCTCAATCTTGCCAGGCGTCTGCTTCACGGCGCCCGTGTAGGCTCCGCGCTCATAGCCGAAAAGCTCGCTCTCGAGGAGGTTCTCGGGAATCGCCGCACAGTTGATGGCCACGAAGCCCTTGCTGATCCGTGGACTTAGCGAATGCAGGGCCCGGGCAAGAACTTCCTTGCCGGTGCCACTTTCGCCCAGCAATAACGTCGTTGCAGTGGTCGGTGCCACCTTCTCGATCATCCGGCAGACCTGCAGCATCTGTTCGCTGGCGGCCACTACGCCATCCAGGGGTGAGGTGCTCTGCTCCTGCAACAGTCGCTGGTTCTGCCGCTCGAGGTCGTAGATGTGGTAAGCGCGATCAACCAGGAGGTGCAGCGTGCCTGTGTCTACCGGCTTTTTATAGAAGTCGTAGGCGCCCAGCCCCACGGCCCTCACGGCATTCTCCTGGTCGCCGTGGCCGGTAACGACGATGACCTTGGTGTCTGGCAGCAAAGCCAGGGTTTGTTCCAGCGCAAGGAAGCCTTCGTTGACGCCCTCCGCGTCGGGCGGGAGCCCAAGATCCTGGAGGACGACGGGCGGTTCGTGGCGACGCAGTTGCGCCAGGGCACTCTCGCGGTCCTCGGCAACGAGTACTTCGTAGTCATTGAAACACCACCGCAATTGGCTCTGCAGCCCGGGGTCGTCCTCAACGACGAGCAGCTTTCTGCGTTGATCAGTCAACAGCGTGTCCCCTCCCTAGGAGGCCGCATGATAGCTCACGAGGGACCGGCCTCAGGGAACGGGTGCCGCATTTACCGCGGCGTAAACCGGCAGCCGAATCGCGAAACGGGTACCTTTCCCCGGCTCGGACTCCACCCTGAGCGAGCCGCCCGCCTCGACAACAAACGTGCGGGCCTGGTAGGCCCCGATACCCATACCCTTGCTGCCTTTGGTGGTATCGAAGGGGCGAAAAAGCCGCTCTCGTACGAAGTCCGGCTCCATACCGGCGCCGTCATCCACAACCTCAATAAGCGCAGCACCATCAGCCAGCGCCATCCGCACGGTCACTTGACCATCACGCTCCGTCGCTTCCTGTGCATTGCGGATCAGGTGGGCCAGAACTGCGGTAAGGCGCTCACGGTCAATCCAGACGTGGAGGTCGCCTGACTCGTCCGCGAGTTGAGGGAGAGGCTCGCGGGATTTACAGCGTTCGATCGCATCAGCGACAGCGACTGCCAGCCGGACCCTCTGCCGTGGGCCGCCCGCCTCTCCGCTCTGCAGTTGCTGAAGGAGTTTGTTCATGCGCGCGACGGAGTTGTCGATCGTGGCCATGGCATCCTCGAAGAACGCCGGGTTGCCCTTGTGCCTGGCGGCGTTTTCCACCATCAGGGACTGCTGCGCAATGAGGTTCTTGAGGTCATGCATGACGAAGGCAGTCAGCCGGTTAAAGGCTTCAAACTGCCGGCCTTCAGCGAGCTTCTGGTCCGACTCGTACTGCGCCAGGAAGGCTGCAACCTGCCGACCGGACGTGCGCAGGAGATCGATTTCCTCAAAGGTCAGGCGAAAGGCTGAACTTGACTGGAACAATACGATAAGACCAATCAGAGTCTCATTGCTGATCAGCGGAACGATCAGCAGGGCCTCCGGAAATGACTCCAGCCACTCCGGGCGGCGCAGCCCCCCATAGAGTTCGGGTCGCCGGGCCAGCTCTGCCGTGTCAATCGTCCACTGGCGCTCAAGCATGAACGCCACAGCGGGATCATCCGGCAGGATCTGCGCTTCGGGCAGCGTCCGGGCATTCCATCCGGCGGTCGCTGTGAAGGATCCGCCGTCACTGGCGCGCATCCAGAGCACGCCGGCAGGACTACTCACAATCTGTGCGACGCCGCGAATCACGCGCTCAGGCAGGGGTGATTGGGCATCCGGGGCCACCAGCGTATCGATCAGCCGCAGCCACTCCTCCCGGTAGTCATACCTGAAGGGCAGAAAGTGCTTGCTGACGTAGACCCGCAGCCGCGCATTCAGCCGCTCGGAAAACAACAGGAGGCAGACAGGTACGCCAGTCGTAAGGACCAGCAGAAGGGCAGACTGCTGGGCCAGTTCCGGCGCCATGGACCGGAACACCGGGAGCAACAACAGGGCCAGCAGCAGGATCGACAGGGTCGCGAGGAAGCGTGGCGCGTAACTCCGCGCTTCCGGCGAGACAAAAATGGCGAGCGACCACTGCGGACGCAGCCGCAGACCAAAGAGCAGCAGGAGCCCTGAAGCCGCCAGCACCGCGCTGGTACCTCCGAGCATTGCCCGGGGTACGCCGGCACCGGCAGCTGCCACGATGGCCAGCGCAGCCTGCGCCCCGGCAGCCAGGCCAGCTGCTGCCACCAGCGAACGGAGTGCCGTCCTGCTTTCAACAGGGGCATCGCGGCCCAGCTGCGCAGCCAGGGCCAGGCACACCAGCGCAATGCTCGCCGCCGAAACGCTGAACAATGTGCCCTGCCAGGGTGTGCCGTCGTGCCACGTGAGCCAGGCGACCAGCCCTGAGGCGCCAACCACGACCGCCCAGAACAGGCGCAAGAGGCGCTTGACCACCTCCGGCATGGACTGCTCGTAGGGACCCCTCAATAGGCGATTAACCAGCGCGTACCAGCTGAACAGCAGAATGACCTGCAGCACGTAGAAGTCGACGGGGAACCCGTCCGACAGGTTGAAGAGTCCGGGCTGGACAACGAGGACGCCCCAGGCAACCGACGCGAGGAGAACGCCAATGAGTTGCCTGCGCACCAGCACGCCGCCGGGGGCCAGCAGAACATAGGCACCGGCCACAGCGTAGATTAGGGCCATGACCCCGGCCCAGAGCGTGGGATTGAAAAATGTGGCCGTCATCGCCCCATCATAATGCCAATTAGCTCAGCCGTTTAGCGCGGAATTCACGAATCTGCAGGAGGACATCTATACTGCCCGTCCGGAACCCCCGCTGCTGACACCATGCGCCGCTATCTGATCATCACCAAGAGAACCGGGCGCCTGGGTAACCGGCTAACCGTCTCGGCCCATGGCCTGGCAGCAGCCCTGGAGCGTGGCTGGACCCTGATGAATCCGTCACTGGAGGAGTATGCCCGGCATTTCGTTGGGCCCCGGGCGGATGCCCTCGTCTGCAAGATGCCGCGGCCAGATGCCGGACGGGTTCCAGCCTACGCCCGTCCTCTGGCCTATGGCGTGGGACGACTCGTGTGGCAGTTGAGCAAGTTGCTGAAAGTTATTCCTGGCATGCCGGTCGCTGCCGAGAAGGCACTGCGCCGGGACCACCGGGACCTCGGGCCGGTGGTGATTGCCGCTGAGGAGCGCGGTGCGCGCCTGCTGGCGCTTCAGGGCTACCACTTCCGTCACCACCCCTGGGCGCGGAACCAGGCTGACGGCATTCGCACCTACTTCGAGCCCCTGCCTGAGATTCGCGCGGAGGCCGAACGTGCAGTTGCCGCTGCACGCTCACGCGCTGACGCGGTGGTTGGGGTGCACATTCGCCACGGGGACTACGCCAGCCATCTCGACGGTCGCTTCTTCTATCCGGTGCCCACTTACCTGCGCCTGATGCGCGACTGCCAGGCGCTGCTGGCCCCGCAACGAGTGGCTTTTCTGATTTTTTCCAACGCTGAGCATGCGGCCACTGAGTTTGCGGAGTTCGACGCCACACCCGGACCGGGTGGCCTGGTCAGCGACCTGCACGCGCTCTCGCTGTGCGACCGTATCATTGGCCCACCCAGCTCCTATTCGAGCTGGGCGGCGTTTTATGGTCGGGTGCCGATTGCCCGCGTGCAGGAGCCTGACCGGACCCTGACGTCAGTGGACTTTGAGGTGCTGGAGAGTCCGGATCCACTGTATTGACGCAGGCGACGGGGGAAAAGATGTAGCTGCCCAGCCGCTCGACCTTTTGCCGGTCATCGGCCCCGGCGGCCATATCCGCTAGTGGTTCACCGAGGCAACCCTGACCAGCAAGGGTCAAACCACGATCCCGAAGGTCATTCGCGATGGTCTGCGCATGAAGACCGGCGACAGGATGACCTTCAAGCTGATGCCCGACGGCGTCGTCATCATGCGCTTCAAGAACAAGCACCTAGCTGACCTCGCGGGCCTGCTGCACAAGAAGGGCAGGAAACCTGTACCCGCTGAGATGTTGTCGCGGTAATGCTCGGCCTGGACACCAACGTCCTGGTCAGTCTCCTGGATTTGCTGGAAACCGAGTGGGTGCTGCGAAGCCGGTACGAACTCTCACAGCCGGAGATTCTCTCGGCATTTTCGACGCTGCTGGAGGTTGCGGATCTGGCCTTCGAGGACGAGCCTTCAATCGAACACGCCATCTACTCCCGGAAGGATTCTGGTGCCGACTTTGCGGACTGCCTGATCGAAGCCCGCCATCGACAGCTGGGATGCGCGCCCACGGCGACGTTCGACGCCAAGCCATTGCCGCAACAAATGATGCGGCCTAGCGCCCCGCGGCAAGGGCCGCGACCTGCTGCTCAGGCGTGAGCTTCTCCGCACAGCAGTCAGCGGCTTCAGCAATGTGCGCCGGCACGGCCGTCACCGGTTTCAGGTCCCGCAGCAGGAAGCGCTCGACGGGCTTGCCCCCGAGTACGTGCTCCTCGATGAACGCAGGCACGTCCTCCGCCCTCATCCCGCTGTACCAGACCCCGTCCGGGTGCACGACGAATACCGGACCCGCGGTACCCGGCTGCCGGCATTGCATGACGTTGACCTTCACGCTCGCCATCAGCCGGCGCCGGGCCAGTTCCTGGCGCAGCGCGCCCGAAAGTGCGCCATTGCCATTGGCTTCGCAGCCGCAGAAGTCCTTGCCGTCTGTGCACAGGAAGATGTGGAAACGAAGCTTGTCCAGTACCTTCGGAGGGGTGTCCTCCCAAGCCTGGGCGACGCAATGTTCGTGGTCGTTCGCCATGATCAATTCTCCTCAGGAGGCCACGGGCTGGCGCGCCGGGGGCGCCTGCACGCCCTTGCCGGTGGGCGGGTTCACCGTCCGATGGATCAGCTCCTTCACGGGCTTGCCGCCGATGATGTGCTGCTCCAGCACCTTCTCGGCATCCGCCATCTCGCGGATTCGGTACCAGATCCCATCGGGGTAGATCATCACCACGCAACCGTAGGCGTGCTGGGCAATGCAGGCGTTCGGGCTCACCACCACATCGCTGATGCCGGCGGCCTGCAATCGGTGCTGGTACATCTCGTAGATACCGCCGCCCAGGGTGAGCCCGCAGTGCAGGCCCCGGTGGCCATCGGCGTGCTCCTCCGCCGGCCCGCTCAAGAGCTTCGCCCGGTCCTCGGGGTTCATCGCCGCGACCTGGGCCGCTTTCTTGGCGATGGTCTTGGTCCAGTGGTCCCCGTATTCAGTGGTGCAGACAAACACGTGTCGCATGGCAATACCCTCAGCTCCTCGGTGTTGAATATGGGCCGGATGGTAAACGATCGCCGCTAGACTGCGGCCCCCATGGAAGTCTGCCAGCCCGGAAGCCTGGCCGCCACGCCGAGGGGGCCTCTTTGCCCCAGGCCCTGCCGCTCCATAGACCTGCAAATCTTACCGTCGGCCCCGGATTTGTGCCGCGCGAACCGCCACCCGCGCAGGCGCCCTCCCCCGGAGTCGTGAGCCCGACCCGGGGCTTTGAAATGCCTATCCGCAGGTGTATGTTGGAAAAAAATAGCTCGCCGCCGTCACGTCGCGAGCTCCATACCTGCGCTACTGCAGTCGTCCGGGGGTCTTCATGAAAATCTGTTGGGTAATCCTTGCATTGGGCCTGCTTTCAGTGCCGGCCCAGGCTGCCGCCCCGCTCACCAACGGGAAGATTGCGTTCGTCAGCGGTCGCGACGGCAACTTCGAGATCTACACCATGGACGACAACGGGTCGGGCCAGACCCGGCTCACCAACCATTCGGCCGAAGACCTGAACCCGGCCTGGTCGTCGGACGGCCGCCGGATCGCGTTCCAGAGCAATCGGGACGCCAACGTCGAGATCTACGTCATGAACGCCAACGGCACGGACCAGACCCGGCTCACTACCAACTCGATTGGCAACCGCGATCCTGACTGGTCGCCAGACGGCAGCCAAATCACGTTCCAAAGCTCCCGCGACGGCAACAGCGAGATCTACGTCATGAACGCCAACGGGTCGGGCCAGACCAACCTCAGCAGTAACGCTGCAAGCGATGACCAGCCCGCCTGGTCGCCCGATGGCACCCGGATCGCGTTCACCAGCTACCGCAACGGCAATGCCGAAATCTACGTCATGAACGCCAACGGTACCGGCGCGACCCGGCTCAGCAACAACGCAGCGACCGACGTCAACCCCACCTGGTCACCCGACGGCAGCCAGATCGCGTTTACCAGCGACCGCGACGGCCTCACCGAGATCTACGTCATGAACGCCAACGGGTCGAACCAGGCCAACGTCAGCAACAGTAGCCCGACGATTGACTGGCAGCCCGACTGGTCGCCCGTCGGCAGACGCATCGCGTTCGCCAGCAGCCGCGATGGCAACAACGAGATCTACGTCATGAACGAGAACGGGTCGGGTCCCACCCGGCTCACCAACAACCTGGTGACCGACGTGGAGCCTGCCTGGTCGCCGGACGGCAGCCGGATTGCATTCACCAGCGCCCGCGACGGCAACTTCGAGATCTACGCCATGAACGCCGACGGCTCAAACCAGACGCGACTCACCAACAACACCGCGGCGGACGAGCAACCGGCGTGGTCCCCGGACGGCACCCGGATCGCCTTCAAGAGCAACCGCGACGGCTTGAGCGAGATCTACGTGATGAACGCCAGTGGCACGGGCCAGACGCGACTCACCAACAACGCAGTGAGCGACTTCACTCCCGCCTGGTCGCCGGACGGCACCCGGCTCGCGTACGCCAGCACTCTGAACGGCAACTTCGATATCTACGTCATGAATGCCAACGGGTCGGGCCAGGCCGGGCTCACCACTAACCGTCCGGGGCAGGATGTCGAGCCTGCCTGGTCACCGGATGGCAGCCGGATCGCATTCACCACGTTCGTCAACGGCAACAACGAGATCTGGGTCATGAACGCCAACGGGTCGGGCCAGGCCGGGCTCACCAGTAACGTGGTGAACGACGAGCACCCCGCCTGGTCACCGGACGGCACCCGGATCGTGTTCTGGAGCGACCGCGACGGAAACCGCGAGCTCTACGTCATGGCCGCCAGCGGCACGGGCCAGACCCGGCTCACCAGCAACGCGGCGCTGGACTTCGTCCCGGACTGGCAGCCGATCCCCCTGGCCGGGAGAGTCGTGTTCGTAAGCAACCGCGACGGCGGCAACGACGAAATCTACGTCATGAATGCGAACGGCACAGGCGCGACCCGGCTCACGAACAACGCAGTGTCCGACCAGTCGCCCGCCTTGTCACCCAATGGTACCCGGGTCGCTTTTGAATCGGACAGCGGGGGCGGCAACTATTTCGATATCTACAGCATGAACGTCGACGGCTCGGATCTGATCAACCTCAGCAACAGCTTGCTAGGCGACTACGATCCCGACTGGTCCCCCAATGGCAGCCAGATCGTGTTCTGGAGTGAGCGCGGCGGCAAGGACCAGGTCTGGGTCATGAACGGCAACGGTTCCAATCCGGTCAACGTCAGCAACAATGCGTTCGCGGACTTCAGTCCCGCATGGTCCCCCGATGGCACCCGGATCGCGTTCAAGACGTTCCGCGACGGCAATGCCGAGATCTACGTCATGAACGCCAACGGCACGGCGCCGACCAACCTCAGCAATAACGCGGCCTTTGACGGCGATCCCGCCTGGTCACCGGACGGCACCCGGATCGCGTTCAATAGCAACCGGGACGGCAACAACGAGATCCACGTCATGAATGCCAACGGCACCGGCCAGACCCGGCTCACCACCAATCCGGAGTTGGACCTCTATCCCGTCTGGTCGCCCGACAGCAGCCAGATCGCGTTTATGAGCGAGCGCGATGGCAACCGGCAGATCTACGTCATGAATGCCGACGGGTCGGGCCAGACCCGGCTTACTCGCAACGCGGCGGCCGATGACCATCCCGACTGGCGCCTGGGCACCGATATTGATCGCGATGGTGTGGTAGACAAGGGTGACAACTGCAGAATGGTGGCCAACGCCAACCAGCGGGACACGAATGGCGATACCTTTGGCAATATCTGCGATCCGGACTTCAACAACAACGGCACTGTCGATTCCCAGGACGGGGCGCTGTTGAAGGCGCGCTTTGGCTCGTCGGCCTTCCCGGACCAGGACCTTAACGGCAATGGGATTGTCGATTCTCAGGACGGCGCCATCCTCAAGGCCCGCTTTGGCCAAGCGCCGGGACCGTCCGGGTTGCTGCCCTAGGTGCCTATCCCGACCCACGTCACCGCAGCGTCAAGGCCTTCTGCCCGGCCCGTGGTTCCAAGGCAATGCGGGTGATGGCCAGGCGGAACAACCGAGTTGCTCCGCCTGGCCATGACGCAGTTCAATCAGGCGGTGCGGAACGCCCGCCGGGAGGCAAGAGCCATGACTCCGGTGATCAGCATCCACACCGTCCCGGGGAGCGGTACGGCGCTGACGTTCGAGAGGGACAACGAGAAGTCGAACTGGCCGGTTGCGAGCTCCGAAGAACCCACCGAGTACCCACGCGCGTTCGAATTGGAAAATGCCTCGAGAGTGTAGGTGTTGGGATCAAGCACGCCAGACAACTGGATGTTCTGGCTGAAGTCCCCGTTCGCAGAGGAATTGCCGAACGACAGGTTGAAACCCGGGCTGGAATAATTGGTGTTGCGCAGACTCAGGGTCGCGCCCCCGCCACAGCAACCCGACCCCAGGACCCTGTCGTAGGCCAGGAGGGCAGTCAGGTTGAAGAACGTGGGGGAAAGAATCTGGAACGTCACCCTAGAGGTCGCGTTCGCATCAGCAGACGTTGATGAATAGCTCGTCGTCGATTCGTTGACAGCGGCGGAGCTGGTCGAAGTGCCGGACCCGGAGAACAATGTGTCCGTTATGTTGGAGTTGATGGAGGCAGTGCCACTCGCCGTGTTCGTCCCGGCAGCACGGCTTTGATCAACCACGTAACTGAATGCGCCGAACTCGGTGGCCGGAAACTCCTGGCGGGACCACGATTCAACAGACGTATTAGAAGCGACGGTGCCTTGAGAACGGACGCTGCGCTCGGCATCGATCAAAACCGCCGCGGCGTCCGTAGTGGAAGCGTAGGTACTGGTCGTGAGCAGGACAGCCGCACTGATCAGTAGCGACTGGAAACGGCGAGAAGTCGAAAAAGTGCTCATTAGGTAGTCCCCCTTGGATTGCGTTTGATATGTGGTTCTTTTTTGCCCCGATGTCTCAACGGCTCCTTTAGTGTATGCCAGTTAAGGCAACGCGTAATTCAACATAACCACGATGGCCTCGCTCCGGCAGGACGACTTCACATCCGCCAAGAGGAATTTCCAACGCCCCATGAACTGAGCCTGCCAGCCCGCAACCCTGGACGCTGAGGCCGACCCCCTACGGAAATTTACGCCCCCCGCGGCGGGAAGAAGGCCAGCCCCCCTGCCAAGGCGGCCGGGGTTTCGGGCTGGCAAACTCAGGTCATGGGGCGTTTGCACTTCCTAGTCCCCGGATTCCTGGATTGCACCACGCGAGCTTCTCAGGTCGCGTCTCGACATTGTATAAACAGGGAACGTAAGTGCGCGTCGTCGTAAGAAAGTGGGGCAATAGCGCCTCGGTCTGCATTTCGGCAGAAATCATGGCGGCCAGTCGTCTGGAGTTGGGTCACGTGGTCGACCTTCGCGAAGAGGGCGGGCGCATTGTGATCGAGCCGATGCGAGCCGAAAAAAAATGCGATCTCAAGGGGCTTTTGGCCGGCATCACGCCGGAGAATCTTCATACCGAGGTTGATTTCGGTGCGCCGGTGGGCAAAGAGCAGCTCTAGTGGCACGACGCTACGTGCCAGAAGCTGGCGACCTTATTTGGTTGCAATTCGATCCTCATCCTGGCCACGAGCAGGCGGGTCACCGTCCAGCGTTGGTTTTGAGTCCGGCGTCCCACAGTGGCAAAACCGGGTTGATGGTGTGCTGCCCCCTGACAACCTGAATCAAAGGCTACCCATTCGAAGTGTTGATCGCCGGCAAGCAGCCAGCGGCGACATTGGCCCACCAGGTGGAGAGTCTGAACTGGGTCGTTCGAAAGGCCCGACACAAGAGTAGGGCCACCCGGTCCGAGTTGGCCGATGTGCGAGCCAAGACAGTTGCATTGATCGGCTGCCAGGGACGCAACCAACCTCGTGCTTCTGGTATCAAGGAGAGTCGCTTCGGGCGATGGCGTTCGTAGGCGGCCGGCGCGTGCGGTGCCCAAGCCCTTGAACAGGATGGCGTCCCCACGGGGATTCGAACCCCGGTTACCGCCGTGAAAGGGCGATGTCCTAGGCCTCTAGACGATGGGGACCCGGAGCTTGTGTGTGTCGCGGCGTGCAGAAGAAATCTGGTGGAGCCAGACGGGATCGAACCGACGACCTCTTGCATGCCATGCAAGCGCTCTCCCAGCTGAGCTATGGCCCCACATGACAGTTCGGGAAATTTACGCGACAGCGCCGGAACCTGTCAAGGAAACCGCCCGCCCGAGGCGCTCTAGGACCTTGTCCCGGCCCAGTAACTCCAGGGTCACATCAATGGGCGGCGACACGGTTCCCCCGGTGACTGCCACCCGCACGGGCTGACCCAGCTTGCCGAAACCGATGCCGGATTCCGCCGCAACCGCCTCCAGGGCGCCGTGAATGTCGCCTCGAGTCCAGGCAGGGAGTTCGCCCAGGCGCCTGAGCAGCAGCGCCAGAGGCACTCCAATGGCCGGTGTCAGGTGCTTGCGCACCGCTGCCGCATCGATGCTGGACGGCTCGGCATAGAGATAAGCGGCACTGCTCGCCAGGTCCCGCAAGGTCGTGGCCCGCTCCCGATAGGCCTCGATGACGGCCGCGGGTGCTGGCCCGCTGGCGGGATCCAGGCCCACCCGCTGCAGTTGCTCGACGAAGCCGGCAGTCAGGCTCTCGGCCGGACTGGTCTTCAGGTATTGCTGGTTCAGCCATTTGAGCTTCTCCCCGTCGAAGCGGGAAGCCGACGCGTTGACCGCGGTGATGTCGAACAGCCGGATCATCTCCTCCCGGGAGAACAACTCCTGATCGCCGTGGGACCACCCCAGCCGTACCAGATAGTTCAGGACCGCGTCTGGCAGGAAGCCCGCATCCCGGTACTCGAGGACATTCACGGCACCGTGACGCTTGGAGAGCTTGGCGCCATCGCTGCCGAGAATCATCGGCAAATGCCCGTAGGCGGGTACCGGGTACCCGAGGGCCTGGATCATGTGCATCTGCCGGGGAGTATTGTTCAGGTGGTCATCCCCCCGGATCACATGGGTGATACCCATGTCGCCATCATCCACCACCACGCCGAAGTGAAAGGTGGGCGTGCCGTCCGAGCGGACCATGATCAGGTCATCGAGTTCCGCATTCTGGAACTCCACGGCCCCCCGCACGAGATCGGGGACGACAGTGACGCCCTGGTCAGGAGTGCGAAAGCGCACCACGGAAGCGGAGCCCGGTGGGGCCCCGGTTCGGTCCCGGCAACGGCCGTCGTAGCGGGGATTTTCGCCGCGAGCGCTCTGGGCGGCCCGCCGGACCTCCAGTTCCTCGCGCGTGCAGTAGCACCGATAGGCCTTGCCCTCACGCAGGAGACGGTCGGCCAATTCGGCATAGCGGTCGAAACGACGAGTCTGGTAATAAGGCCCCTCGTCGTGTTCCAGCCGGAGCCAGGCCAGGCCCTCGAGAATGACCTCCACCGCCGACTGGGTGGACCGCTCCCGGTCGGTGTCTTCAATGCGCAAAACGAACTGCCCGCCATGATGGCGGGCATAGAGCCACGAGAACAGGGCCGTCCGGACGCCCCCGATGTGGAGAAAGCCCGTCGGGCTCGGGGCAAAGCGTGTCTTGACCGTCATCAGCAACCTGCTCGTCTCGATCTGATGCAGGATTTTATCCTCATTGTTGGCACACTGTGGTCATGCCTGCGAACGAACTCATGGAGGTCAGCGCTGCCCTGCGCCGCCTTCTGCCACCGGTGGTGGCCAGTAGCGCCGGGCTGATTGCAGACCGCTACCCGCCCCTGCCACCCGAGGAACTCGTCGCAACGGAGCGGATGACGGCAGGCCGCCGGCAGGAGTTCTCCGCGGGTCGCGCTCATGCCAGGATGGTCCTGCAGAGGCTGGGTCTGGACTCTCCCGTCGTCCCGGTTGGCGCCGACCGGTCCCCGCGCTGGCCCCGTGGTTTCGTGGGCAGTATCTCCCATGCCGGAGAACTGGTGCTCGCGGTTGCCGCCTCCTGCACGCTGGTGCGTGCTCTGGGTGTGGACCTGGAGCCGGGTCTGCCGCTGGACAGCGACCTGGTGAAGCGCATCTGCCGGCCAGAGGAACTGTCCCGCCTGGCAGCGTCGCCCGAGCCCCTGCGCCAGGCCAAACTGATCTTCAGTGCCAAGGAAAGTGTCTACAAGTGCGTTGCTCCCCAGATGGGCATCTTCCTCGATTTTCCCGACCTGGAGATTCTCTTCGACCCGGAGGAAGAGCGGTTCCACGCCCGTGGGCATGGGAAAGCAGCGGCGTTGATTGGCCCGGACACGGTCACGGGAAGGTTTGCCGAGGCGGGCGGCTACTGGCTCACCACCGCCTGGCAGAGTCAGGGCTTCTTGGCGCGACGGTCCAGCCCGGAGCGGCGTTCAATGCCGGAGTAGCCGGTGCCAAGGCCAGTTCTGCGGTCGATACCGGCCTGTCGCCGCGAGATCGATGTGCGCAGGAAACGCATGACTTTCCAGGAGTGGGTAATCATCCAGAAATAGCCCATACCCGTGAGCAGGAAGCCCAGGGCTACCAGGAGTTCCGGGATCTCAAAATAGATGCTCGCAAGACCCACAAACACGCCAAAGCTGGCGAAGCCGGTCATCACGGCCACGGTGTCGTTGACAGAGAAGCCGGCGAGCAGAAAGACGTGGTGCAGATGTTCCCGGTCGGCTGCGAACGGTGACCGACCCTTCAGTATCCGGCGGAGCATCATGGCAACCGCATCAAAGATGGGGACCATCAGAAACCACAAGGCTGCCGATGGCCGCAGCGCGCGGGCTTCACCCTGGGACAGCGAGATGGCGTACCAGGTGAGGGCCAGTCCCAGGAACATGCTGCCAGCATCACCCATGAACACCGAGGCGCGCTCCCGGCCGAAGATCCGCAGATTAAACAGCAGGAACCCGAGAATCGCGGCGCCCAGGATCGGCAGCAATTCCATATCGGCCGGGCTGCCCCAGATGGACGCGACCATGATCAGACCAGAGAGTGAGGTCAGCGTGAGACTGCCACTCAGGCCATCCAGTCCGTCACACATATTGAGGGCGTTGATGATGCCGAGCGTGGCGAAGACCGTGAAGGGAACTGCCATAACTCCCAGTTGCAGCAAGTCCCCGGACGGGGTCATTGACCCAAGATCCGTCAGGACGATGCCGGCACCAAAGATCATGAGCAGGGCGGCCAGGATCTGGGCAACGAAGCGGACGGCTGGCGACAACTCAAGGAAGTCATCGATCACGCCTATGGCAACGAGTAGCAGCCCAGCCCCGAAGAAACTGTAGACCTCGCGATCGCTCAGCCCGTCGGGTCCGTTGTTACTCAGAAAAAAGCCCAGGAGGAGTCCGCCAAACATGGCCAGCCCCCCGACCAGAGGGGTCGGCACCTGATGGCTCTTCCGCTGGCTGGGGACATCCACCAGCCCCGAGTAAACCGCAAGCGGGCGCAGGAGGACGATCAGGACAATCGTCGCAGCCAGGGCAGCCAGTGGTGCCAGTTCGGGGGGCATAAGGGGGTCACAACTACCGCAGTTTGCACACTAGGCTGGGCGTCAAGAGGCTGTCTGCGACTCGCCTCACACACGGGGGCTGGACCGCAGTTCTGATCCGGCAAACTGCGACGGTCAAGCATCGCCGCGAGGGAAAAAGGCCGGTACAATGCCGTTGAAAGTCTATACCTTGGGCATGACTTGGATAATCAAGCTGTCCATTCGGTAATGTCCGGGCCAGCCCATGGCCCCAACCAGGGCCCTTGTCGGGAGTGACGAAATGAGTAAAGGACTACGTGCTGTTGCCTGGCCCGCGCTGCTGGCGCTCCTGGGGCTCCCGGGGCTTGCAGCGACAGTTGAGGCGGCCAGTGATGTGCCAACCGCCGCTGGCGCACCAGCCATTGCACCGGCAGCCCAGGAGGCGGGAGGGTACACCGTCAACCCGGGTGACATCCTGGAGATCAGTGAAAAGGACCTGCAGAAGCAGGCCATGGTCCGGCCAGACGGCTACTTTTCGTTCCCCCTCACAGGGGATATACGGGCCGAAGGACGGACCATCGAGGATGTCCGCCGTGAAGTGGGCAACCGGGTGGCCCGCTTCGTGCCAGATCCCGTGGTCAGCGTCGCCGTGATGGATCCGAAAGGCAGCAAGGTCTACGTGCTTGGCCAGGTAAACCGGCCCGGGGAATTCCCCATCAATCGTTTCGTGGACGTGATCCAAGCGCTTAGCATGGCTGGCGGGACCACACCCTTCGCCCAGCTCGACAGCATCAAGATCCTGCGTCGCGAGGGCACTACACAGCAGGCAATCTCCTTTTCCTACAGTGACGTGGCCGCAGGCAGGCGCCTGCAGCAGAACATCGTGCTGAAGCCTGGCGATACTGTACTGGTGCCGTGAGCCGCTCCGGAGTTCCATCGCGGCCCAGCCCGTCGGCACTGCTTCCCGGGGCTGCCGTTTTCTGCGTCTCTGTGCTGGTCGTACTGCCGGTATCCCAGGCCCTTGCCTACTGGCAGCTCACGCCTCAGGTCGAAGCGGGCATCACCTACCAGACGAACCCGCGCTACCTCACCAGCGAGCAGGAGGCCGTGAATCCGGATGGCGGGGACGACGTACTCGGCACCTATATTGACGTCCGGACGGAAGGCTCCTGGAAGACCCCGAACACCACGGTCTCACTCGAACCGCGGCTCAGGCGCACGGACTACCTGAAAGCCAACGATGACCTCAATAACGATGACACCTACCTGAGTTTCCTGGCAGCTCACACCGGGAGCCGCGGTAGTGTCGGCCTCAACGTCTTCTTCCAGGATACGTTGATTATTACCAGTGACTTCCAGACCGCGGCGCCGGACGAGCCTGGCGCGCCGCCACCCGTGAACGGCACGACCGGCAGGTACAGCAATGCCACGCAGAAAACCTGGAGCTATCAGCCGTCTCTGACCTTTCAGGTTTCCACCCTCAATGCCCTCAGCCTTACGGGCCAACTGTCAGACACAACGTACAACGAGGATAATCTGCGAACCGCGGTCACACCCCTCTACGTCGATTACAGCAATTCATCGGTCGAACTGGCGATCCGCCACTATCTGAATCCCAAGAGTTCCTTCGTGCTCGCCCTGAACGGCGGCAACTTTACCGCCAACAATCCGGGCTCCAGGATCCAGAACTCAACCGATTCCTTTGGCCTCACGGCTGCCTACGACTACACCTTCTCGGCAACGCTGACCGGCAGCATCACTGTAGGTACAACCAGAAGCGGCGCTGACATCTCCGGAATAACCTTTGGACAGGACCCACTCACCGGCGCGCCCTGCTCGGTGGCAGACAGCTGCTCCAGCAGCAATGAGGCTCGCAACTTCGTCGGCTATGCCCAATTGCGCAAACGCTCGGAAGACACGACGTTCACCGTATCACTCAGTCGGGCCATCGCGCCCAACTCGAACGGCACCCAGACTGTGCAGGACTCTGTCCGACTGGATGTCAATCAGACCCTGACCCGGAAGCTGACGGGCGGTATCGGCACCGTTTACAGCAAGGACTCGTCCCTGAGCAAGAATTCCTCCCAGTTCGGGAACTTCCGCCAGGACTCCACCTACCTGACCGTCGACTCGCGAATCTCCTGGAATCTCACCGAAACACTGTCGGTTTACAGCAGCTATTCCTACATTTCCAGTCAGACCGACCAGACCAGCCTCAGCAGCAACTTTAAGCAAAGCAACAATCGAGTGTTTTTTGGCGTCCTGTACCGGGGGGTTGGCTTCCGGCGCTAACTACGGGGCTGATCAGCGGGGGTTGGTAGATGGTGGGCGATGAGTGGATTGAACACTCGACCTCTGCTGTGTGAAAGCAGCGCTCTACCACTGAGCTAATCGCCCGCGGGCGGCATGATATACAGAGTTGGACTCGTCTGGCAAAAAGCGCGGTCCCGCTCGGGATATACTGGACTTTGATCACAGTCTCGGCAGAGGGACAAGAGCCAGAAACAATGTACGAAGAGTTCTTCAAGCTCACCTGTCGGCCGTTCGACCTGGCCCCGGACCCCAAGTTCATCTACATGACGGACCAGCACGCGCGGGCTGTGGCTAATGTGCGGTTTGCCCTGATGAATCACGACAGCTTTGTGATCATCACCGGTGAAATCGGGATCGGCAAAACCACCATCCTCAATACCGTCATGGAGGAATTGGGGCCGGGCTATGTCACGGCCAAGCTCGTCCACACGACGCTGTCGCACATAGAACTGCTCCAGGCCCTGCTGTCGGAGTTCGGCATGCCGAACTACCGCAAAAAGAAGGTGATGCTCCTCGATACCCTCCGCGCCTTCTTCCTTGAACAAAACAGGGATGACAAACACGTCGTCATCATTGTCGACGAGGCCCAGAACCTGAGTTCATCGGCGCTGGAGGAACTGCGTCTTCTCTCCTGCATTGACACCAGCGACCGGCGCATCGTCTCAATCGTGCTAACCGGTCAACCGTCCCTCGACGATCTGCTGGATGCTCCAGGACTGACGCAACTGCGCCAGAGGGCGCGGCTTCGGCAACGCCTTGACGCAATGGTCGAAGCTGAGACAGTCGAGTACATCAAGCATCGGCTGGCGATTGCTGGCGGCAGTTCGGATGAGATCTTCGAACCGGAGACTCTGCCGGAGATTCACAGGCTTACTTCCGGCATTCCGCGCCTGATCAATACCCTGTGCGATACCGCCCTCACCGCCTGCATGGTTGAAGGCCGACACCGGGTGGACCTCGAGGTGGTCGATAACGTCGTGCACGAACTGCGCTGGCAGTGGTTTGAGGAAGCGCCCGGCGGCGAGAAGGCGGCCCGCCCGTCGACCACCCCTTCACCAGACGGCACAGTCAGCGTCATGGCCTACCGTTCCGGCCAGCTCCTTGAGCAGGTGGAGGCCCACAGCTTTCCCTTCGTCATCGGCCGGGGCAATGCCAACGACCTGGTTATTATTGACAAGGAAGTCAGCCGCAGACACGCGTTGATCGACTGCATCGGCGGTATCTACGTGGTGGAAGACCTGAACAGCAAAAATGGCATCCTGGTAAATCAGAAGCCCCGGGCCCGCGCACTCTTGCGCTCTGGCGATATCATCTCATTCGGCTCTGTCGACGTCGTCTTCTATCTGGAGCGCAAGCGGCCTGCCAAGGCCATCACCCGCGCTGCGATGGAAGACAAACCCCACGGGGACATGGGTGACGACACGGGCAAGCAGCCCATTCACGGCACGGATGTTGACGACGGGGACAAGGACACGCAGCGTCTCTCTGGTCTCTCCTGAAGGCCCAGGTTGCGAGCGGGCTAATGCCCATCCTGCTTGCGCACAGTCCCAACCGGCAGGGTCGCCCGTTCTCCCGCTGAATCGACTCCATCCGACGGCCAGCGACGCGCACTGCCGGACATACTCGTTCCCCTGCCCCACACCACCACTTCGAGTGTCTGCAGCAGGATCAGCAGGTCCGTGATGATGTTCGTGTTCTTGATGTAGTAGAGGTCGTACGTCAGCTTCTCACGGGCGTCATCCATGGAGGCACCGTAGGGAAAATTCAGCTGCGCCCAGCCGGTCAGCCCGGGACGGATGCCATGCCGGTAGGGATAAAGCGGCTCCTGACGGGAGAGCACGTCAACGAATTCGGGCCTCTCCGGGCGCGGTCCCACCACACTCATATCACCCCGGATTACATTCAGCAGCTGGGGCAACTCATCCACCCGGAAGCGGCGGATCAGCCGGCCGATCCGGGTGACACGGTCATCGTTCGCTGACGAAAACCGTGGGCCGGTGCCTTTCTCGGCATCAACTCGCATGCTGCGAAACTTCATAAGTTCAAACACATAGCCATTACGGCCAACGCGCTTCTGCCGGTACAGGACTGGTGCAGAAGTGCCACCACCGAAACGGATCGCGACCGCCGTCATGATCAGGATCGGAGAGGTCAGCAGGAGCAGAACGGAGCTGAAGACCAAGTCGAACAGGCGCTTGAGCCAGCGATACAAGATGTCTGTCTGGCTGCTCTTCTCGTACAACAGCCAGCTTGGGCGCAATACGTCGAGATCCAGCCGCTCGGTTTCGCTCTCCAGAAAGTCCATCACGTCGGTAACCGGCACGCCCCGCTGCTTCTGGTTCAGGAGAAACTCAAGCGGGAGAAAACCCCGACGATCATCGAGCGCGACGACAATTTCATCGAGCCGCCGTGTTAGCCGTGCCTCCTCCGGCGTGAGGAGGGGCTCAATGCCCAACCCGGTCGCCACGCGCCGATCCTCAGGCGAGACCACGATAAAGCCCACGACATCGAAGCTGCGGCGGTCGGCTCGCCGCCGCAGCCTGTAGATCTTGGCAGCGGCCTCGCCAGCTCCCACTACCAGCACCCTGCGCTTGATCGGATTGAAATCCAGGAGGCGCAGTATCCCCAGGCGCACAGCGAAGAGGGGCAGCACCGCAATACCCATTGCGAGCGCCAGCGCACCACGGCCGAAGGCGACGTGCGGGACCAGGTAAAACAGCACGATGCTGATGAACCCACCGACGATCACGCCAAGAATCGCCCGAACTGCCCCCTCGGATCGCGTGGGCCGCTGCCTCGGGCGGTAGAGGCCCATGGTCAGCATCCCGATGACGAGACTGGCAGTGAAGACTAGGGCCCGCAGCGGTAGCGGGCCTACCGACTGGGCAACTAGGCTCCAGTCGAAGGAGAAGCGCAGCCCGACCGCCAGGACAAAAGCCAGCGCACCGACTATCGAATCGCCCAGGACCAGAGCGAGGACCGTCGTAGGCAGGCGCCGAAGGGCTGCACTTCCCCAGCTCATGCGTGGCGATCCTTAGGGGCAGCAGCGTTCAATGGCGGACACTCTGGACTTCAGTGAAAGAAACAAGTGGCTGCAGTGATCCGCCATCCTAGTGCCCAGCGCGGGCCCATACCAGTGACGGCTCGAGGCGAGACCCAGGAACAGCCATATAACGAGCCGCTCCAAGACGACACCCGGGCGGGTCAGATGATTTCGACCGTTGGAATGGGGATCACGAACTTTCCGCCCCAAGCCCTTACAGGGCTCATTTTCTCAACGATTTCAGCACGCAGATTCCAGGGGAGAATCAGGACGTAGTCGGGCTTCTGCTCCAGAATGGCCCCCGGAGCCAGAATCGGGATACGCGTTCCCGGGGTCCAGGTACCCTGCTTGGCGGGATTCCTGTCGACCGTGAAGTCCAGAAAGTCGGTGCCAATACCGCAGTAGTTCAGCAGGGTATTGCCCTTGCCGGGAGCGCCATAGCCGGCAACCCGCTTGCCGGCACTCCGAGCCTCGATCAGGAAGGCCAGCAAGTGGCGCTTGGTGGCATAAACGCGCTCCTGGAAGCGGCCGTAGAGCGCCAGGTTGTCGATCCCTGCCGCGCTCTCCGTGGCCAGCAACTCCTGGACTCGGGCCTCGACAGGCCGTCGGCCCGAGGTTGTCGGCTGGACGTAAACCCGTAACGAGCCGCCGTGGGTCGGCAGTTCGCGAACGTCGAAGACCTGCAGACCATGGCGGCCAAAGACGGCGCGGACGGTGAGAAATGAAAAATACGAGAAGTGCTCGTGATAGATGGTGTCGAACTGATTGTGCTCGATCAGCCGCAGGAGATGAGGAAACTCAAAGGTTCCGACACCATCGGGCTTGAGGAGGGCTGCGATGCCCGCGACAAAATCATTCAGATCCGGCACATGGGCGAGCACATTATTGCCCGCCACCACGTCAGCGCGCCCCGCTTCAGCGGCCACGCGCCGCGCCAGGGCCAGACCGAAGAACTCCTGCCGGGTTGGTATACCTCTGGCAAGCGCGGCGGCCGCTGTACTGGCTGTCGGCTCGATGCCGAGGCAAGGAATACCCCCGCGCTGCACGTGCTGCAGCAGATAGCCGTCGTTGCTGGCCAGCTCCACCACGAACGACGCGGCTGTCAGCCCAAAGTCAGTGACCATGTGCTCGACATAGGTGCGGGCATGCTCGACCCAAGAGTCAGAGAAGCTCGAAAAGTAAGGGTAGTCACGACTGAATATCTGCTCTGGAGTGACGTACTCCTGCAACTGCACGAGCCAGCACTGGTTACAGACATAGACGTGCAGAGGGTAGAACACCTCCCCCTTATCCAGTTCGTCAGGGCCGATCTGCGTCTGGCAGAGCGGTGACATGCCAAGATCCACGAAGGTATGCGCGAGTCCAGCCCCGCAGAAGCGGCAGAGCGGCTGGCGGGGGCCAGTGGCTTGATGTACAGGGCCGCCGGGAGGAAGGTCGGGCATAATTTTCTCGTTGAGACGTGCTTAACGGGCCAAGGCGTGTAACGCTGGAATATACTAGCTTTCAATAGCGGGAACTTCCGTAGACGCCGTCACTATTGATGAGGGCACCCTGCCGATCCCCCTCCCATCCACACCATGAAATCCTGATGAACCCCATGAAAGTTCTGGTCACCGGCACGCACGGCTATATCGGCTCCCTGCTGGGACCTCTGCTGGTCCGCCAGGGCTTTGACGTCACTGGCCTTGACTCGGGCTTTTACCAGGATGGCTGGCTCTACACCGTTCCTGCCGAACGTCCGATTGCTCCAGTCACCTGGTACCGGGATCTGCGCACGATTACAGCAACGGATCTCAAAGGCTTTGACGCGCTCGTCCATCTGGCTGAGCTGTCGAACGATCCGCTGGGCGAGGCCAATCCTGAGGTGACCTACGAGATTAACCATCGGGGTTCCGTCGCGCTGGCGACGGCAGCGAGGGAGGCTGGGCTCAGCCGGTTTGTCTACGCCTCGTCCTGCAGCGTCTACGGAGTCGGTGACGGCGGCTTCATGACGGAGCAGTCGCCTGTCAATCCGCAAACAGCCTACGCGCACTGCAAGGTGCGGGTTGAAAGAGACGTTGGAGCGCTAGCCAGGCCAGGTTTCTCCCCCACCTTCCTGCGTAACGCCACGGCTTTTGGAGCCTCACCGCGGATGCGCTTCGATATCGTCCTCAATAACCTATCTGGACTGGCCTGGACGACACGGCGCATTGCCATGACCAGCGATGGCACCCCCTGGCGGCCGCTGGTTCACGCTCTGGACATTTCCCAGGCGGTTCTCCGCGTCCTTCAGGCGCCGACCGAAGCCATCCATAACCAGATATTCAACGTGGGAGATGATGCCCAGAACTACAGGGTGCGGGAAATCGCCGAGATCGTCGCCGACGTGTTTCCATCCTGTACGCTGGAAGTCGGCAAGGAATCGACGGACAACCGCAGCTACCGGGTGTCCTTCGCCAAACTCCACCGCCACCTGCCCGCATTCAAATGCCAGTTCAATGCCCGGCAGGGTGCGGTCCAGTTGCGCGCCATCTTCGAGCGCATTGCAATGGACCAGGATCTGTTCGAGTTCCGCGCCTTCACCCGCCTGAAGCAGATCAAGTATCTGCTAAACACACACCAGATCGACGACCACTACTACTGGCTGACCTGAACGTGCTCCAGTTGGATATCGCTGCCGGCACGGGTCTCCGCCACCTGCTCTGCATCGGCGCCCATTGCGACGACATCGAAATCGGCTGCGGTGCTACAGTGTTGCGGCTGATTGAGCGCCACCCGGAATTGCACGTGGACTGGGTGATTCTCACCTCGACCCCGGCGCGGGCGGCGGAAGCCAGAGCCAGCGCGGCAGGGTTTCTCGGGGGAGTGCGCAGCCATAACGTAGTGATCCGCGAGTTCCGGGATGGTTTCCTGCCCTGGGTCGGCAGCGACCTGAAAGACTGCTTCGAGGAACTGAAGCGGAGTACGAGACCGGAACTGATCCTGACGCACCACCGTGGGGACTTTCACCAGGACCACCGGCTGATTGGTGAGCTGACCTGGAACACCTGGCGAGACCATTTGATCCTCGAGTACGAGATCCCCAAGTATGATGGCGACCTGGGCCGCCCGAATGCCTTCGTGCCACTGACAGAGGCCGTGGTCCGCCGGAAAGTGGACCTGATTCTCGGCAGTTTCGCTTCCCAGGCGCAGAAGGCCTGGTTTACGGCGGATACGTTCCGCGCCCTGCTCAGACTCCGTGGCGTAGAAGCCAATGCGCCGGAGGGCCTGGCCGAGGCATTCTTCGCGCCGAAAGTCTGTCTCACGCTCTAGACTGGAACTGATTACCTTTCCAATCACGGGTGTGTTGAGCTATTTTGTCCCCATGAAAGTTGTACTTTTCTGTGGCGGCCTGGGTACCCGGCTCCGGGAGCACTCGGACACTGTGCCAAAGCCTCTCGTCAGTATCGGCTACCGGCCGATCATGTGGCACCTCATGCGCTACTACGCGCATTTCGGCCACAAGGACTTTATCCTCTGCCTGGGCTATCGGGGAGATCTGATCCGCGATTACTTCCTCAATTATCAGGAGGCCCTGTCCAATGACTTTGTGCTCAGCGAAGGGGGCAAACGCATCGAACTCCTGAAATCAGACATTCAGGACTGGAGAATCACCTTCGTGGATACCGGCCTGCACGCCTGTATCGGCGAGCGCCTTGCGGCAGTCCGCCGGCACGTCGCTGGCGAGAAGTGCTTTCTTGCGAACTATAGCGATGGACTCTCAGACCTGGACATGAACGCCGTCATTGCGGACTTTCACACCAAGAACGTCACGGCCTCCTTCGTTGCCACCCGGTCCCAGCAGAGCTTCCACGCCATCCTGTCCGACGAGCAAGGCTACGTCACTGACTTCGGCGGCAAGGCCGCTGACTACTGGGTCAACGGCGGCTTTTTCGTTCTTCGCCAGGATATCTTCGACTACCTGCGTCCGGGTGAGGAACTGGTCGAGGAACCGTTCCGCCGCCTGATTGGGGAACGCAAGCTGACAACCTACCGGCACGCCGGATTCTGGCGGGCCATGGACAGCCTGAAAGACAAGTTCGTACTCGACCGCATGTACGCGCAGGGCGAGGCCCCCTGGGAAGTCTGGCGGCAGCAGCCACGTTGATGCGGCGTGCCTAACTCAGCCGGGTCGCAGGATACCGACAGCAACTCCCTGGACCGAGCGGCCCTGACGGGAGTCGCCTGGGCCGGTGCGGCGAAGTACTCCACGCAGATCCTCGCTTGGGCGAGCACCATTTTCGTCGCGCGCATCCTGATGCCATCCGACTATGGCCTCATGGTCATGGCGAGCGTGTTCCTGAGCGTCGTCATGACCCTCAGTGAGTTTGGAGTCGGGAGCGCCGTCGTGACGCTGCGCAACCTCACAGCGGAGAAACTCCACCAGCTCAACTCACTGAGCGTGATGCTGGGTCTCGGCGGCACGCTGCTAACCCTCGTGATGGCGTACCCCCTGGGCTTGTTTTTCCGGGCGCCTGAACTGCCCCCGGTCCTGATGGTGGTGGGCCTGACGTTCCTGATCTCCTCCCTGGAAACCGTCCCAGCTGCCCTCCTGCGGCGTGAACTTAAGTTCCGCACCCTCGCCATGATCGATATCGCTCGGGGGCTGCTCGTGCCCGCTGTAACGCTCGGTGGCGCGCTGCTCGGACTACGCTACTGGGCACTGGTGCTGGGGAGCCTGGTCGCCGCGGGAATCACGGCGACATGCACGCTGTATTGCCGGCGGGTCCCGTTTGCCCGCTTCCGCTTTAGCGGGATGACCGAGATCCTGCACTTCAGTCGCGACGTACTCATCAGTCGGCTTGCCTATGTTGTCTACCAGGACGGCGACTTCGCCGTGGCGGGCCGCCGCCTCGGACAGGCGGCTGTCGGCGACTACTCGCTGGCCTGGACGCTTGCAACCAGTCCGATCGAAAAAGTGACCATGCTGCTGTCGGATGTCACGCCGAGCCTGTTCAGCGCCGTGCAGAACGATCGCCCGGCACTGCGGCGATATTTCCTCAATCTCTCGGAGATCGTCTGCCTCGCGACCTTTCCCGCGTCGGTCGGGATAGCGCTGGTCAGCCACGATCTGGTGACTGTCCTTCTCGGCTCCAAGTGGCTGGGTGCGGTGACCCCCCTGGGGCTCCTGGCCCTTTACGCCGGCGCACGCTCGGTAACGAGCCTGTATGGGCATCTGTACATCGCGACCCGAGAAACGCAGTTCATGATGTGGACTTCGATTGTCGGTGCCATCCTGCTACTCACCGGCTTCATCGTCGGCAGCACCTGGGGCACAGGGGGTATCGCGGCAGCATGGCTGGTGATCCATCCTTCACTGTCCGCCTACTCCTTCACCCGGGTCCGGCGGATACTCGACCTGTCGGCGCGCGAATATCTTCAGGCGCTGAGACTGGGCCTGGACGGCTGCATTGCGATGGCCATCGTTCTGGTGCCCTTCAAGATCTATGTCGCATCGTCCTGGTCACCGGGGGTGCGCCTGACCGCCTCGATACTGCTGGGGGCCGCCACCTACGGCCTGACCACCTGGGTCCTGCACGGTGCCAGGCTCCGGCAGATTATCGAGTGGCTGAAGCGCGTCCGGCGCGGTGGAGCGGTGGCCGCAGGTTAGGCCCCGTCAGGGTGCCTCCGTCCGCCGGAGCCAGATCTCCCGCCAGTAACTGTTGGAGGCTCGCGGGCAACCGAGGCGCCCTGGCGTGCACTCGGCCCGGCAGTAGACGTCTTCCAGCTGGATGCAGGGACTCTTCATGGCCATCATCTTGCCGGTCTGCTCATTGATCAGCCGGTCAACCCGCATCTGCACGCGGTACTTCCCACCGGAGTACTTGAGCATCTCCAGGTCGTAACGCATGCCGCGGTTCATTCCCGCCCGGGTAATGGTGGCGCCGATCTCCTCGGCAGAGCGCACCTCCACCCACTCGCCAGGCTGGAGATTGAGGACCTCGGTCGGGGTAGGCTGGCCAGGCTCGATCTGCGCCGGGACGACCGGGAACGGCTTGCCACCGCGCAGTTTCTGGAACGAGTTGTACAAGGAGACCTTCAGGTTGTATCCGGGACCACTGCTGACGAGGTGACGATAGCCGGCGGCGATCAGGATCTTCAGCATGTGCCAGGCGGTGTGATTACCGGTGGCCACGTCCCTGAGGTACTGCCGGACGTCCCACCAGGGCAGCAGGGTCGTCGCCTCGTAGAGCGCTGTGGTCTGGCACACCCAGACCGGGTCGACAGTTGCCTCCTGCCCGGGGGCCCGTGCGCGGCGCCTCACCGTGTCCTCCGTGCAAGCGCCGGATGACGGCGCAGCCACCGTGACCCCGGGCCCGTCGGCCCGCTCCAGCCAGGCTTCCTTCCAGAAGAAGACGCAGTCGGCCTGGCAGCCGCCATGACCTCCCCCAGCGCAGCGTGCGCCTTCGAGGTGGACCGCAGCCTCCATCCGGCGTCCCCCCGTCTTCTGGATGTTGTCGCAGGTCTTGTGGGCCACCTTGGCCACGCGCAGGCGCTGACCGCAGAAGGCCAGCATCTCGGGCTGGAAGGGCAGCGCGTCGAGGCGGGCATTGCCGTCCAGCGTGGCCAGAATCTCCTCGCGGGACCTCACGAGCACCCAGTCCCCGGCGCGGAGACCCAGCCTCTGCACTGTGGGTGACGAAACCTTAGTCATCCGTTGTCCTCTCAGTCGTTTCAGGTTCGGCACGGCTGCTGTGCCGAACCTGAAA
>Ga0163150_10000623_pt1 | contig 64615 bp, 62 predicted proteins | sample OliLakLV19P2IB_FD_148628 | JGI IMG/M metagenome (GOLD analysis project Ga0163150, IMG submission 148628) | Freshwater microbial mat bacterial communities from Lake Vanda, McMurdo Dry Valleys, Antarctica - Oligotrophic Lake LV.19.P2.IB | ecosystem: Environmental > Aquatic > Freshwater > Lake >...
CGGTGGCGCGGCAGAAGGAGTTGAGCGCCGACGAGGAAGCGGAGTTGGGCCGGCTGTGGAAAAAGCTGGTGAAGCTGTATCATCCCGACCGTTTCGCGCACGAGCCGGACAAGCTGGAGACGTACGCGAAGCTGACCGCCGCCATCAATCGTGCCAAGGACAACGGCGACATCGCCACGCTGCGGGAGATCGCGGACGACCCGCACGGCTTCATCCTGCGCCAGGGCTGGGCGGGTCTGGATTTCAGCGACGGGGCGGAACTGGCGCAATTGCGGCGGCTGCATGAGACGCTGCAACTGGAAATCATCGCCGTCCTCGAGGCGCTGAACCGGCTGCGGGAAAGTCCCGACTACGAGCTTTGCCAACTGAGCGAGCGGAAGCCGGGCGTGCTGGAGGAATTGGCGACGGAGCGGGCGAAGCTGCTGGAGAAAGAGAGCGGGGAATTGGAGAAGGAGGCGGCCAAACTGGCGGAGGAAATTGAGGAGTTAGCTGGCGAGATGCCTGACTGCATGAGATAAAGCGGGTGAAGCGGCGATACGAAATTACGAACCGGTCGCGGCGTGCCTCGGCGGGCCGGTGGATACGTTCGGGCGCATCAACACGCCCGGCATCAAGTGCATCAGCGCCACGAACCGCAATTTCCCCGGCCGCATGGGCGACAAGGAATCGCAAGTGTTCCTCGCCAGCCCGATGACGGTGGCGGCGAGCGCGATCACGGGTTACGTGACGGATCCGCGGGCGTATTTGAGCTGAATGAGGGCGAGTGACGGACGCGGCCAACTGAGATTTCGCCCGATCTAGTCAACAGGCCAAAATCAACCGGCACCCGCCCGGCATCAAACCGCTCCCCCACAACGCGTGAAAATGAGCGCGCCTCCCGGCGGCCTCAAGGAAGCTATTTCTTCAACCCCACGCTGCTCCCGCGTTTGGAAATCTTCCGGCTGGTCGTGACTTTCGACACGGTGCCGGTCTTGAGATACATCGACTTCACTTTGGCGAGGATGGCGTCGCGGCGGTCGTAGAGGCGCTTCTGCGGGCGCGGCTTCACGCGCGTCAGCATGTAGGCGGTGAGCAGCGGGAGCGAAATCGTGGAGTCGGTGTAGCAGACCACGCAGTCGGGCAGCGTATCGGGATCGATCTTGCCCCAGCTCACGGCTTCGGCGGGCGTCGCGCCGCTCAGGCCGCCAGTGTCGGGGCGCGCGTCGGTGCATTGCAGGAAATAGTCGTGGCCCTTCTCCTGAATGCCCATGACTTCCTGAATCTGCGGCTCGGTCTGGAGCATGAAGTTTTTCGGCGAACCGCCGCCGAGAATGAACACGCTGCTCTTGAGCTTCGTGCTCTTGGCATCATAGACGATGCCGGCGGTCTGGTTCACGTCGCGGTTCACGTCGAACATCAGCTTCGAGCCGCGCAAGGCCATCGCGGCCACGTTCATGCCGATGCTGCTGTCGCCGGGGCTGCTGGTGAAAATCGGGATGCCGCATTCGTAGGCGGTGGCGAGGACGCTGGAATCTTTGAGGCCGAGCTTGCGCCCGCGCTCGGCGGTGTATTTGCCGAGCAGGTAGTGAAATTCATCCGTGCCCATCGCGCGTTGGAATTCCGGGCCTTGAATCACCTCGCGCACGAAGGCATCGGTGTCGAGCAGCACGTTGTAATCGAACAGCACGTCGTAGATGCGGATGACGCCGTCGCGGTGCAGGTCCACGTCGTTGAGAAACGGCGAGCCGGAGTAGAGCTGCATGTTCAGCCCGTAGTGCAGGTCGTGATAAAGATTCGCGCCGGTCGAGACGACCCAGTCCACGAAGCCCGCCTTCATCAGCGGAATGAGGCAACTCTTGCCCAGTCCCGCCGGCGTGAGCGCGCCGGTGAGCGACATGCCAATGCAGCCGTCGTTCGGCAGCATCTTCTCCACAAGCAGCTTGGCCGCCTCGCGCAAGCGTCCGCCGTTGTAGGCGAGGAAGCATTCGTCAATGAGGTCGGCGGCGGAAATGTTTTTGCCCACGCCCAGCGGATTGAGGCGCGGGTAGGCGGCGAATTTTTTTGAGACGGATTTGGAGTTCTTGCTCATGCGGCGCGCATCTTTGCGAATGGGGATGGGAAGGCAAAAGGAATTTGAGCCGCGCCCCGCCATGCCGCTATTTGCATTCCCCCCATCCGTCCAAATGCAAGTTGCAATCAACGCCCCACGACTCTCGCTGCTTTTGTGCGGCCCGCTCGCTGGCAGGGTTCACGCTGAATGCACGGCGCATGAACATCTGCAACATCGTTCTCGGCGCGGGGGTGGCCCTCAGCCTAATCGGCTGCGCTCATCACGACTCACACAAATCCTCCTCCGCCGAACCGGCCCCGCGTGCGAAAACGATGAAAGCCGTGGCGGAGTTGACGTCCGCCTCCAATTCCAAAGTGCGCGGGACCGTGACTTTCACCCGTCGTGGAGACACCACTCAGGTGGAAGCGGTGCTGACCGGCCTCACCCCCGGACTCCACGGCTTCCACATTCATGAAAAGGGGGATTGCTCTGCGCCGGATGCTTCTTCCGCCGGCGGGCATTTCAACCCGGCCTCGGTCGAGCACGGCGGTCCGGATGCCATACATCGTCACGTCGGCGACTTCGGCAACGTCGAGGCCGATCCCGTCGGCCACGTCTTCTTCTCCAAAAAATTTCCCCACCTCGAGTTTGACGGCCCCGCTTCCATCCTCGGCCGCGCCGTCATCATTCACGCCAATGCCGATGACCTGACCACGCAACCGACCGGCAATGCGGGCGGGCGGGTGGCCTGCGGCGTGATTAACCAGATCAAATAACCATGACTGGGCGACTTTCAGTTTTGTTCTTCGCACTCTGGGTGCTGGCCGGTTGCGCCAGCCACACCGCCCGTAAAGATCCGGCGGACATCGACTGGCGCGAGCGCGTGGGAACCTATACCTACCGGCAGGCCCAGGCGGACTATGGCGTGCCGTCGAAAGTGGAAAAATCATCGGACGGAACGGTGGCCGAATGGGTGCTGCGTCCCACCCGCACCAGTGAACTGGGAGCCGCCTCGGGTTTCCCCGGTTCCCAAAGCGCCTCCAGCATCGGCCGCGCTCAGACTCGCGAGAACGAACGCGAAAAGCTTCGGCTCAAGTTCGGTTCGGATGGGAAATTGATTGAGTAAAGCAGAAGGAAGCTGCCCGCTGATTCAGGGAATTGAACTCATCTCCTTGCTCGACTTCCCGCTCCGGTTTGCAGATAACCACAGGCAAATCATGCACACTGGAATGTCCACGCCTCACCCGCTGTCCACCACCGCGTTCGCCCTCGCCCTTACCGCACTCACCGCCGTGGCGGGCAATGTTCCGGCCAACGTCACGTTCACCGAACACGTCGCGCCGATTCTCTTTCAGAACTGCGCGCGCTGCCATCGCCCCGGCGAGGTCGCGCCGTTCTCGCTTCTGAATTTTCAGGACGCGAAGAAGCACGCGCGCCAGATGGTGGACGTCACCGAGTCCCGCACCATGCCGCCGTGGCACGCTGGTCACGGCTACATCGAGTTCAGCAATGAACGCCGCCTCACCGATGATCAGATCGCGCTGCTCGGTGCGTGGGTGAAACAAGGCTCCAAAGAAGGCGACCCCGCGAAACTTCCGGCCCTGCCCAAGTTCACCGAAGGCTGGCAACTCGGAAAACCCGATCTCATCCTCAAGATGCCCGAGCCGTTTGAAGTCGCCGCCGAGGGCCGCGACATCTACTGGAACTTCGTGCTGCCGCTCAATCTGCCCGAGGACAAATGGGTGCGCGCCATTGAGTTTCGTCCGCAGGCCCGTAACGTGGTTCACCACTGCCTTTACTATCTCGATACCACCGGCACCGCGCGCAAGTACGACGAGAAAGATCCAAAAGTCGGCTACAACGGCAACCGCTCCAATCGCCAGTTTGAATCGCTCGGCGGCTGGGCCGTGGGCGGCGAACCCCTGCCCTTGCCTCCCGAACTCGCGTGGCGTTTCCCCACCAACAGCGATCTCGTGCTCCAGACCCATTTCCATCCCAGCGGCAAGATCGAGCACGAGACTTCCACCATTGGCATTTACTTCGCCAGCAAACCGCCCACCCGCCAGTTCACCACCCTCCAACTCCCGCCCGGCTTCGGTCGCCTGAGCGGCCTGGAGATTCCGGCGGGCGCGAGCAATTACGTCGTCAAAGATTCCTTCACCATTCCCGTGGATGTCGAAGCCATCTTCGTCGCGCCGCACGCGCATTACCTCGCCAAGACTTTCCTGCTCACCGCCACGCTGCCCGATGGCCAAAAGCAGACGCTGCTGAAAATTGATGACTGGGATTTCAACTGGCAGGAAGAGTGCGAATACAAGAACCGCATCCGCCTGCCCAAAGGCACGCGCCTCGACGCCACCATCAGCTACGACAATTCCGAAGGAAACCGGAACAATCCATCCAAGCCGCCCAAGGTCGTGAAGTGGGGCCCTATGACCACCGACGAAATGGCCGCCATGACCCTCACCGTCATCCCCGCGCGCGACACCGAACTCGCGGAACTCAAGGCCGCCAAGCGCGCCCACGCCGTGGACCTCTTCATTGACCGCGCGCAGGAAGACAAGCGCGCCAGCTCCCGCGAACGCGTGCAGTTGATGATGACCAACTTCGACAAGAACACGAACGGCAAGCTCGACCCGGACGAACGCCCTGCCCTGCGCGCCTTCCTCGAAGCCAGCGGCACGCTCAAGGGGTTGGGGGATGGGTTTTAGAAGCTACGGCGCGCGGGTTTTCAACCCGCCGCAGATCAAGGGCGCAGGAACTTGCGGATACCAATGTTCATTTCACATTGCTGCGGTTGAAAATCCGCGCGCCGGGCGTTGTCCCGCCTCACTTCTGCGGCAGCGCGGAGACGTTCGGCGGCGGACTTTGCGCCGGGTGCAAATTCTGCAACCACTCCGCCGCGTCCTCGCCCAGATCGCTGAACCGCACTTCGCGATCCCGCCGCGCGCGAATGTGGTCGATGGCCACATGCACCGCGATGCGCGCGAGCCAGTGTTCGAACGGCGCGCGTCCATCGAACTGCTTCAGCGCACGCCACGCCTTCAAGAATGTTTCCTGCGCGAGATCCTCGACGAGGTGCGCGTCGCGCTCGTAGCGCGAGAGGATCGCGAACACGCGCGACTGGTGGCGGCGGATGACTTGGGCGAACTCGTCGCCCGAGCCGTCGCGAATGCGCCGGAGCAGCGCGATTTCCTCGCGCGCCGCCGCGTCCAGACCGGAGTCCGATTCCGCCGCTGCGCCCTGCGCCGCGAAATCCGTCCATGTGGCCACTGATGCCGTCACGCCAAGTGATACGCGCGGGAGGCCCGGAAGGTTACAGCGGGGAAGAGTCAATAGTGGGGCAGGCGTCTCGCCTGTCTTAGTCCCTTGGCCGTCCCGGCTGAAGGCCGCCAGCCGGGACGGCCAGTGGACTGTTGGCAGCCGAGACGGCTGCCCCACTAACGTGCTCACTTCCCCTTCGACGCTTCGAGATAGGTGAGCAGCGAGGCCAGTTCAGCGGGCGTGATTTTGTCGGCGAGTCCTTCGGGCATCATGGACTTCTCGCGCTGGGCGCGCTGGGTGATTTCTTTTTTCGCCAGCGTGGTGGTGATGCCGGCCACGTTGCGCACATCCAGATCGTCGCCACCTTCGCGCGTGACGAAGCCTTCGATCTCCTCGTCGTCCTTGGTCTTGAATGATTGCGTCTCGAAGCCCTGCGCGATCTTGGCGTTCGGTTTCAAAATCGATTCACACAATTCCGCGCGGCTGTAGCGCGTACTGATGCCGCCGAGGAACGGGCCTTTGGGCGCTTCATCAGCGTTCATCGTGTGGCACGCGGCACAACCGATGCGGGTGAAAACTTCCGCGCCCAGCTTCGCGTCGCCTTTCTGCTTCGTGGCGAGAGCGACGACTTCCTCGTATTTCATCTTTTCGATCAACGCGGCGGTCACGGTCGTGTCGAGCTTGAGCGTCTGGGCGGCGGCTTGCGCGGCGCTGGCGACTTCAGGGCGGGCGTCGCTCAAGTGGGCGCGCACCTGCGTCGCGTAGCCGTCGAGCTTGAGTCGGTTGATGGCCTGCAACATCGCGAGCGTGCCTTCGGGTGATGTCCAGCCTGCGTCCACGGCCTTAACCGCTTCGGCGCGTCCGCCGCGTTCGGAAACTTTTCCCGAGGCGATATTCGCCAGCACCGCGTAACCGAGCAGACGCCGCTCACTCGTTTCGCTCTGACTGAGCTTGGTGAAGTAGGTGAGGTTCCGTCCATTGCGCGCGTCGCGGGCGAGTTCTTCCCACGCGCTGTTGATTTCGTTGGGCAGCTTGCCCGGCTGCGCGAGCGCGGTGACGGCGGCGTCGAGCGCGGCAGGCTTGCCGGACTTGGCGAGCGCGCGAATGGCCTTGGCGCGAAAGGCGGCTGGTTCCTCTGAAGCGCTCGCGACCTTGGCCAGCAACGGAATCGCCTCATCAGGAATCGTCGCGCGGCTGGTGAACATCTCCACGGCGGTTGTTCGGAACTTTGCATCACTGTCCGCGAGCTTGAGCACGATGGGCGTGAGTTCGGGTAACTCCACGCGGTTACGCTGCAAGGTCATGGCCAGCGCGGGCAGCGTGGCGGCGTTGGCCTTCGCGAGTTCAGCGCGCAGTACATTCTCGATCTTCTCGCTCTCGCTCCACTTCACCGGCTTGAAGTACGGCCCGGTCGTATCGGGACGCGTGCCCCACCATTTGCCGTTCCAGTCGTCCTCACGGGTTGCGAGTCGCGCCAGGGTTTTGAGAATCACCTCGCGGGCGGCTGCGTCGGAAACTTTGTTCAAGCGCGCTATCAAACCATCGACCACGCGCGCGTCGTGCATCGCTTGCAGCGCGCGGCCCGCGCCGACGACTAGATTCGCCGAGCCGGGTGAATCAAAGGCCGCGAGGCAAACGTCCGCCGCGCGCAGTTGCGTGAGCGCGTGGACGGCGAGGTGCGAAACCATCGCATCCGAATCTGCGACGAGTGGGAGAATCGCAGATGTGGACTCGGCCTTGCCCAAGCGACCCAGCGCGGTCACCGCTTGCAAGCGCACGCGCGGATTGGTGTCGGTCAGGGCAGTGACGAAAGGTTGAGTCGGAATGGACGCGGCGAACCTCCGGTCATCCGTCAGCGCCCGCAGGGCGAACTCGCGGACGTCATCCAGCTTGGCCAGTCGGACGAGCGCGGCGTGGGACTTTTCGCCGAGCAGTTGCTTCAAGGTGAAAATGGAGGCGACGCGTGGCGCGAGCGGCGATTCGGACGCGGCGAGTTTCTCCAGACCGCTGGCAAAGTCGTTGCCACCGTGCCGCAAAATCTCCCGTTGTGCATACAGCCGCGCGAACGCGCTGGGCGACGCGAGGTGTTGAATCAGTTCTGCATTCGACGCCTTCGCCAGATCCGGAAACGCCTTCCGCGTCCAGCCCGGCGGCGTCACGCGCACCACGTATCCCGCCTTCGGGCCGTTGTAAGTGAACGTCGCGCCTTCCCAACTCGAAATGTAGAGCTGCCCGCTGCCGTCCACGTCCATGTCCGTGGGGCGAACCACGTCGATGAACTTTTCCTGGCCTGCCTTGAAGCTCGCACCGTTCGCCGTCAGCGGATGGCGCATGATGCCGCTGCGGCCCCATTCCACGGTGTAAAGTCCGCGCCCGAAGCCGGCGGGAAAACCCGGCTCATCCATGAACAGCGCGCCGCATGGCGAACCACCGCCGTAGTCGGCGAGCGGTTGAATCATCTCGTCGCCGAACTTTTTGTAGAGCGACGGGTAGCCGTATTCGCCACCCGTCACGACGTGCGAGAGACGCACGTCCCAGCCGTCGCCGTCGTTGGTGTTGTCGCGCGTGAAGAGATCCATTTCGGGTGAGACGGCCACGTCGTAAATGTTCCGTTGCCCCTTCGAGACGAGTTCCAGTCCGGTGCCGTCCGGGCGCACGCGCACCACGCCACCGCCGTGGAGTTGCAGCCGCGCTCCGTCTTTGCCCACGGCATTCGTCGCGCCGTAATCGCCGACTGCGATGTAGAGAAAGCCATCAATGCCCATCCGCATCCCGTTCACCGTGTGGTCCGCGCCGCGGAACTTCAGATCGAAGCCCAGCCCGCGCACCAGCACTTCGCTCCGGTCGCTGATGCCATCGCCGTTGTCGTCGATGAAGGCGGTGACGAGCGGCGGGTGCATGACGTAGAGCGTGTGGTGATCGAACCAAATCCCACGCGGCGAATCCATGGTGGCGAAGGTCACGAACTTGTCCGCCTGCCCGTCGCCGTCCGTGTCCGTGCAACGCACCACGCGGCCGCGATTCGCCTTCGCGTCGATCGAGCCGTTCTCGTCAATGCCCACGTAAAGGTCGCCATTCGGCGCGGTGCTCAGACATGTCGGGTAACCCACGTCGGGCTGCGCGGCGAACATCGTCACCTTCCAGCCGGCGGGCACCTTCACGCTCTTCGGCACCTCGGCGGCGAAGCACGACGCGGCGAACGTCAGGACGAAACAAATTTTCGCGAACAATGGACGAATCATCAGGCGGGAGTGGACGAAGGGGTTTGGGCGGTTATTCGCCGCCCGCCCGCTCAAATGGCTCGATCTAGGAGTTGGCAAGGAGCGGATGGTCAATGCGGCGGCGGGCGTAGGTGAGGCACGCCTTGAGGTCGTCCGGCTCCAAGTCAGGCATCTCGTCGAGAATTTGGGCCGCGTCGAGACCGGAAGCGAAGAGGTCGAGCACATCGCTGACACGGATACTCATCCCGCGCACGCACGGACGGCCCCCGCATTGCTGGGGATTGATAGTGATGCGGTCGAGCAAAGCTGACATGCCGGATGGGTAGCGGAAAAATGAGGGCGCAGCAACGGCGATTCCGAGGTCGGTCACTATTCGCCTGCAAACCGGGCTCTTCAAATGCGAAGGAGGGCTGGTACTCTCGCCGCCGCCCTAAACGGCCCGCTTATTCTTGAACCATGGGCAGCGGGGCGGGGTTTTTCAGGAGGCGTTGCGGACACTGCGGTTCGCTTCGAGGCAGAGTTCAATGGCTTCCTTGATGCGGCTGAGAAGTTTGTCGAGCGAGCGAGCCTGCGTGTGGCAGCCGCGTAACTCGGGCACGCTCGCGACGTAGTAGCCCTCGGAGTCGCGTTCGATGACGACGTTAAATTCGCGTTTCATGCGCAGACTGTGGCAGGGATTTCACGGCTTGGCGAGCGGCGCGTTGGGGATCGTTAGATGTAGCGATGGTTCGGGGTGGGTGACTCCGAGGGTTCCGTAAGGCTTCATAAAAGGCATCGACGCCAGCCGCGCGCCTGAAACCTCCGGAAGAAGGTCTCGGTGCCTTCCCCAGTTGAAAACCCGCAGCTCTCTGAACTCCGGTTCAAAGGTCACCGAGTCCTTTTGGCGGTTGTATGGGGGATAGTGCCCGTAAATCAATAACCGCTCCGCTAACGCAATCTGTTTCTCCCACAGCGCGTTTTCGGGAGTATCAATGCCCAACAAGCGTCCGACGTATATCGAAGCCTGACTTGCATCCCGAGTGCATTCGATCCACCAAGTGTGATTCGGAATTCTCACGGCAAATGTCTGTTTGGACGCAAGGCCGATGTACAACAACTCAACTCTGCCATAGGTGGGGCTTGGTCCATAGACCTGATAGACTCCATAATCGTGTGCATTGTCCAAAGCACTCAGGCCGGACAACGTGAATGGTCCGTCCCAACCAATGTGAATCATATTCACTGTTTATGGGCTATTTCGCCGAACAGCCTGCTCACCCTCTCACTTCTTACGCTTGAGCAGCGACAGCACGAACAGGATCAGGAACACCACGACCAGCACCTTGGCGATGGTCGCGGCGAGGCCGCTGAGGCTGCCGAAGCCGAGGATGCCGGCGAGAATGGCGATGATGAGAAAGACTATGGCGTAGTAGAGCATGATTGTTTGGTTGGTTCAGGTTTCAAAGGCACGGGGCGGACCGAGGACGACGGAGGCAAGAATGGCCGTACGTGCGCCCTGGGGTCGGCGCAACATTTCCAGCAGTTCCCGAACTTCAGGGGTGGCTTGAGTCTGGCGCACAAAGGCGGGGGGCGCGGCGCGGTGCGTCGGGCCGTGTTGCTGATGCAACTGTTCTTGCGTGCGTTCCCAAAGCGACGCCGCGTGGGCGTGGCGTTCTGCGGCCTCCGTCAGGCCGCCGAAATGCGGGGTCACCACGGGTTCCTGATGCGTGGATTCGCCTTCATCTACCACCGGCTCATAATACACCACGGGCGGAACGGGCGGCGGTATCTGGCGCACGATGGGAGGCGGGACGGGACGCGACTCGGTGGGGCGTTGCTGTTCGAGGACGCGGCGCAATTCCTCCTCCCAGCGGCCGGCTTTCGGCGGCGGCGGCTGGTCGCGTTTGGGGTTTAATTCAGACGGCAGTTCCCATTCCTCGGCGGGTTCCTTCTTTTTGAGGAGCGAGGCGACAATCGCCACCACGATGGCGATGACGATGCCGATGATGTTGAGTTCAGCGAGCATGGGAAATCCTTGATTTGGAGTGCGGTGACTGGTCACCGCCTTCTCGTTTGGCGACTTGTCGCCAAACCATCGGCGCGACAAGTCGCGCCGGAAAAAGGCGGTGACCAGTCACCGCACTCCAAGTTGACGTTTCCACCTTCACGAGTTCTTCGAGGTCTGCTGGCCGGTGCCGGCGATGTTCTCGCGCATCGAGGTGTCGGCCTGCACGTTCTTCATTTTGTAATAATCCATGACGCCGAGATGGCCGGCGCGGAAGGCTTCGGCCATGGCGAGCGGGATTTGCGCCTCGGCTTCGACGACGCGGGCGCGCATCTCGGAGACGCGGGCGACCATTTCCTGCTCGGTGGCGACGGCGGCGGCGCGGCGCACTTCGGCCTGGGCCTGGGCGATGAGCTTGTTGGCCTCGGCCTGTTCGCCTTGTAATTTTGCGCCCACGTTTTCACCCACGTCCACATCGGCGATGTCAATGGAGAGAATTTCAAACGCGGTGTTCGAGTCGAGCGCCTTGTCGAGCACGGTCTTGGAAATGCGGTCGGGATTCTCGAGCACGTCCTTGTAGCTGTTCGCCGAACCGATGGTGGAGACGATGCCTTCGCCGACGCGGGCGATGATCGTTTCTTCGGTCGCGCCGCCGACGAAGCGTTCGAGATTCGTGCGCACGGTCACGCGGGCGCGGGCGCGGATGACAATGCCGTCCTTCGCCACGGCATCAATGGTGACTTTGCCGGAGGAGGGCGCGGGGCAGTCGATGACCTTGGGATTCACCGACGTCTTCACGGCGTCCAGCACGGTCTTGCCGGTGCCCTTGGTCGCGAGATCAATGGCGCAGGCGCGGTCGAAGTCGAGGTGGATGCCCGCCTTCTTCGCGGCGATGAGCGCGAGCACGACCATCTCGACGTTGCCGCCGGAGAGGTAATGCGTGGAGAGGTCATCAATGGTGAGCGGCAGGCCGGATTTCACGGCGGTGATGCGTGAGTCCACGATCATGCCGACTGGCACGCGGCGCAGGCGCAGCGCGATGAGTTCGCTGAACTTCACAGGCGCGCCGCTGGTCCAGGCGCGAATCCAGATGTTCGCGAAGGTGGCGACGATGAGCACCATCACGAAGAGCGCGATGCCGAGAATCGCGTAGATGACGAGCTTGATGGGACTGAATTGCATTTGGGCCAGGAGCCAGGGGAGGTGTTGCATAATTTATGATTGGGTTGGTGTGGACGTTTCGGACAAAGCACGGACGACGACGCGCAGCCCTTCGATGGCCACGACTTTGACGGGCGTTTGGGGTTCGATGAAAGAGCCTTCGGTCACGACATCGACGCGGTGGCCGTTGATGAGCGCGGTGCCGGACGGGCGCAGCGTGGTGAGGGTGGTGCCGGATTGGTGGAGGAGTTCGGGGCGCTCGGCATTGACGTTCCCGCCCACACTTCTGGAAGCGAACATCCGCCCCGCGCGCGACGTGGGCAGATATTTAACCCAAAGAAAAGTGCCGATCACCAGCGCGACGATGACGCCAGCGAGGACGTAGTTGCCAATCTCCGCGCCGAACACGACGTAAGCCTGGATGACGCCGCCGATGAGGCAGAGCAAGCCGAGGATGCCCGCGATGAGTCCGGGCAAGATCGTCTCCAGGAGCATCAGGACTGCTCCGGCGACGAGGAGGGTGATAACCCATTCCATGCGGGCGATGTTGACGTAGTGCGGGAAAGCGACAAGGGGAATTATGGGGTGCGGCTCCAACGAGCAGCGTGCCCCCGGCGTCCCGCCGGGTGGAGACGAGGTGATGAAGGGCGCTGCTCGCACGGTCACGAAATCTCTCGCACCACTGAGCGCCCACCCGGCGGGACGCCGGGGGCACGTTGCAAAACCAGTCTTGCCAATTGAATTCGTTCCCCGCAGAACCGTCTGCGAACCCAGACAAATCATCGCCATGAAAACATTCTCATTGTTCAGCAAACTCATTCCCATCGTCGCCTCGTGTGCGCTCGCGCTGGGCGCGACGGCAGCGGAGCCGAAGAAGGTGCTCGTCGTCAGCATCACGAAAGGCTTCCGGCACAGCTCAATTGCCACGGCGGAAAAGGTGCTCACGCAACTCGGCAAGGACAGCAAGGCCTTCACCGTGGTGGATTACGCGCAGCAGCCGACGGTGAAAGTGCCGGAGAAACCCAACGCGCCGCAGAAGCCAAAAGACCTGGCCGCGAACGCGGACGACGCGGCGAAGGCGAAGCATCAGGCCGACATGGCGAAGTACGAAACCGCACAGACAAAGTTCCAGGACGACTTGGAAAAGTGGAAGGCGAAGGAGACAGAAGTGAAGGCCGCGAAGGCCAGTTACGACGAGGCCATGAAAGAATCCGCAAACAAACTCAGCGCGGAGAATTTGAAGAAGTACGACGCGGTGATCTTCGCCAACACCACGGGCAACCTGCCGCTGCCGGACAATCAGGCGCTGATTGACTGGGTGAAGAACGGCGGCGTGTTCATCGGCATGCACAGCGCGACGGACACGTACCCGGGGTTCCGGCCTTACATCGAGATGATTGGTGGCGAGTTCGCCGGACACGGCGCGCAGGTGGGCGTGGAGTGCCTGGTGCAGGACACGAAGCATCCGGCGACGAAGGATTTGGGCGAAGCGTTCTGCGTCGAGCAGGAGGAGATTTACCTGATGAAGAATTACGACCCGACGAAAGTGCGCGAGCTGCTCGTGCTCGACAAACATCCGAACAAGAAGAAGGAGGCGGGCCGTTTCCCGATCGCGTGGTGCAAGGAGTTCGGGCAGGGCAAGGTCTTCTACACGTCGCTCGGCCACAACGAAGCGGTGTGGGAGAACAAGCGCTACCAGAAGCACATCCTCGGCGGCATCAAGTGGGCGCTGGGTCTGGAGAAGGGCGAGGCGACGCCGCAGGCGGCGAAGTGAGAGTTAGGCAGCAACACCACACCACACATTTTATGACCACACAAACACAACAACAGAGCAAGAAGGTCGAGACCACATTGAGTGCGGAAACCGTATTGGGATTTGTCGTTCTCGGTTTGCTGACTGCGGGTGCAGTCGGCGTTTGGAAGGCGTTGAATATGACGAGCGGTTTCGATGTCATGCTTTGCCTGCTGGGTTCAGTCGCCGCGTTTGGCGGAGTTTATTACATCTATTTCGGGAGGAAGTGAGTTCACGGATTTTTTGCTGCCTAACCAAGTCGCCTCGGCGGCACCGTCTTCACGCCGCCGTTTCCAGCACAATCTTGGGATGCTTGGCGGCGATCTTCAGCAGCACCTTGGCCGGCCCGGCGGGTTTGCGGCGGCCTTGCTCCCAGTTTTGCAGCGTGTCCTCGCTGATGCCAAGCAGCCGGGCAAATTTAACCTGCGGCAGGCCGAGCTTCTGGCGCACGCGCACCACGTCGTTGGCCGTCTTGACCTCGAACTGGCGGCCGGGCTTCAGCGTCCCACGCTCGATGGCCACCGCCTGACGCACGCTTTGCAGCAATTCGTTGAACAGTTCTTTCTTCATAACTCAAATCTCCAGTGCCTTCCGCAATTGCTTCAATTGCTCCGCGCTCAAATCGTCCTGGTCGTTCTTCGGATAGATCAGCAGCATCGAGATGCGGTCCTTGGCCTGCCACCAGTAATAAATCAGCCGCAATCCACCACGCTTGCCCCGTCCGCTGCCCGCCCACCGCATTTTCCTCAGCCCGCCCGAACCGGGAATGACCTTTCCGCCGTCCGGCTGCCGGGCCAGCTGCGCCTGCAGCGCTGCGTATTGCTCGTCATCCATCAATTGCTGGATGCATTTGGTGAACGTCGGGGTTTCGACAAAAATCACCGGGACAGGCTACGCCGCTGGCGTAGGCAGTCAAGTTTTTGGCCGGGCGGGTGTCAGGCTGCACACCCCAAGCCCGCCGCCTCGGGAATAAATTTGACCGCTGTTCGTCATTAGCTAGGCTAGTTCGTAAGCTCGAAAAAATTTAACAGCGAAAGCATTTTATGAAAAAAGAACCGACTTCATTGGCCGGCGAATCCCGCCGGAGCTTCATCAAGAAAACTGCCACGGTCGGCGCGGCTGTCGCTGCCACCGGCTTCATCAAGACGCCGGTCTATGGCCAGGCCACCGCGCCCTCGACCGGCAAGGTCATTGGCGCGAATGACCGCATCAATGTCGCCGTGGTCGGCGTCGGCTTCGGCATCGGCATCAATCACTTCAAGGGCATTCAGGAAGACGCCGGTGCCAACAACGTCGTGGTGGCCGCCGGCTGCGACCTGTTTAAGGCCCGTCGCGACTGGATGACCGGCAATCACGTATTCCCCTACGCCCAGAAGCTCGAGACGCCGCTCAAAGAAGCGGATGTTTATTCGGACTATCGCAAGATTCTCGAGCGCAAAGACATCGACGCCGTGGTCGTCGCGACGCACGACGTGTGGCACGCGAACATCGCGTGCGACGCGATGGAATCCGGCAAGCACGTCTATTGCGAAAAGCCGATGACGCGCTATCTCGATGAAGCCTTCCGCGTGCATGATGTGGTGAAGAAGACCGGCAAGATTCTTCAGGTCGGTTCGCAAGGCTGCTCCGCGGGCGGCTGGCACAAGGCGGCGGAACTCATCAAGGGCGGCAAGATCGGCCAGCTTGTTTGGAGCCAGGGCTTCTATTGCCGCAACAATCCCAAGGGCGAATGGAACTACGACATTGATAAACTTGTGTCGCCCGAGACGCTCGACTTCGACACCTGGGCCGGCCAGGTGAAGAAACATCCGGACATCAAGACCAACCGCGACCTCGCCGCCGACCATTTCCATCGTTGGCGCAAATACTATCCCTACTGCGGGGGTCTGCTCGGCGATCTCGTGCCGCACCGTTTGCACCCGCTCATGCTGGCGTCGGGCAATCCCGAGTTCCCGCGCCGCGTCGTCAGCCTCGGCTCGAAGAACGTGCTCACGGACAAGAAGCAGCCGGGCACGCCGATTCGCGACGTGCCGGAGCATGTGCAGCTCACGGCGGAATTCCCGAGCGGCTACATGCTGACCGTCACCGCCAGTTCGGTGAATGCCTCGAGTCCCGGTTTTGAAATTCACGGCCACAAAGCCACGCTCAAGCTCGCCGACCAGGGCCAGAGCCTCGACCTCTTGCCCGAACGCTGGGCCGCCGAAGACGTCGAGCCGGAGCAGTTCAAGGGTCTTCAACCCGAAGTCATCCGCGTCCACGAGAAGAACTGGTTTGATTGCATCCGCGCGAACAAACAGCCGAACGCGGGCATCGACCTCGCCATCCGCGTGCAGACCGTCATCTCGCTCGCCGAAATGTCCGAGCGCCTGAACATCATGTGCCTCTTCGACGAGAAGACGCGCAAGATCACCGACGGCAGCGGCAAGGAAGTGAAGCCGATCACCTACGGCACGCTGGAGCTGTCGTAAGCGAGAGAGAGAAAGTTTCTGAAACGAGCGGCGGTCAGAAATGACCGCCGCTTTTTTGTCCCTACGACTCGGCCCATTGTCCCAAAGGGACCATCGGAAATTAGCCAGACACGCAGTGTCTGGACATCGTCCCAGAAAGGAGTTCGTCCTGAAGGGACGATGGAGGGAGGCGATGCCTTCCGCCGTCCCCTCGGGACGAAAAATCCTGCGGCTCCAACCAACCACTTCGTGGCTGGCTAATTTCCTGAGCCGCTTCGCGGCAGGAAATTTTGTGCCCGCTTGGGGAATCAGCCGTTCCCGAGGCTTGCGGTTCTGATGTTGCGGGCTATGCTCGCGGCATGGTTCTCGAATCCATTCGCGAGTTGAACAAGGCGGTTCCGTTTCGGCCCTACCAGTTGCGCCTGACCAGCGGCACCACCCATCGCGTGCCGCATCCCGACTTCATCGCCATCGCTCCGCGTGGAACTTGGGTGATGGTGTCAGACGAGAACGACCATCCGTATTGGATCAGCACGATCCTGATTGAGGAAGTCACGCCGCTGAAGAACGGGGCCAAGGCCGCAAAAGAAAAACGGCGGTCGTGAGACCGCCGTTTGAAGATGGCCGGGGTGGTGAAAATCCCCGCGTGGTTCAGATGAACTCGTTGATCAAGTTCTCCAAAAATTCCTGCCGCCCGCTGGTGTTGGCCGTGGCTTCACCCTTCTTGAGCATGTAGGCTTCGAGCGTCTCGAAACTCTCCTTGCCCTGCTCAATGCTCTGGCCCACGCCCTTGTCCCAAGACGAGTAACGCTGCTTCACGAAGTCGGCGAGACGTCCGTCCTTGCGGATGGCGGCGGCGATCTTCAGGCCGCGCGCGAAGGCGTCCATGCCGCCGATGTGCGCGTGGAAGAGATCGTCCGGCTCGAAACTTTCGCGGCGCACCTTGGAATCGAAGTTCACGCCGCCGGTGGTCAGGCCGCCGTATTTCAGGATGCTCAACATGCACTGCGTGGTGAGGTAAATGTCGGTCGGGAATTGATCCGTATCCCAGCCGAGAAGCAGGTCGCCAGTGTTCGCATCGATGCTGCCGAGCGCGCCCGCCGCGCCGGCGACTTCCATCTCATGCTGCATGGAGTGGCCGGCGAGCGTGGCGTGATTGGTTTCCAAGTTCAGCTTGAGGTGATCGATGAGATCGTATTCGCGCAGGAAGTTCAGGCACGCCGCCGCGTCGGCATCGTACTGATGCTTGGTCGGCTCCTTCGGCTTCGGCTCGATGTAGAACTGGCCCTTGAAGCCGATCTTCTTTTTGTAGTCCACGGCCATGTGGAGAAATTTTGCGAGATGATCCAGTTCGCGCTTCATGTCGGTGTTCCAGAGCGTGGAGTAACCTTCGCGACCGCCCCAGAACGTGTAGCCCGCACCGCCGAGTTCGTGCGTGACTTCGAGCGCCTTCTTCACCTGCGCGGCTCCGAAGGCGAAAACGTCGGCATTGCAGCTGGTGCTCGCACCGTGCGCGTAACGCGGATGGACGAAGAGCTGCGCGGTGCCCCAGAGCAGTTTGATGCCGGTGGCCTTCTGCTGCTGCTTGAGCAGGTCCACGATGGTGTCGAGATGCTTGTTCGATTCGCGCAGCGTCTTGCCGTGCGGCGCGACATCGCGGTCGTGGAATGCGTAGAACGGCGCCTGAAGCTTCTTGGTGATTTCAAAGAAGACGGGCACGCGCGCCTTCGCGAGATCGAGACCCTGGTAATTCTTTTCCCACGGACGAATCGCCGTCGGCATGCCGAACATGTCCGCGCCCGCGCCACACATGGTGTGCCAGTACACGACCGAGAAGCGGAAGTGCTCCTTCATGGTCTTGCCCTCGATTTTTTCCGAGGGGTTGTAGTGCTTGAAGGCGAGCGGGTTTTTGGATTTCGCGCCTTCGTAACGGATTGATTTAATTTTCGGAAATGCTTGAGCCATAAATTTGAGGCGGAAGTGTGGCGGCATCCGCGCGGGCGCGGCAAGCGCAGAGTCGGGGCAATTCCGACGCCGCCAAAAAACTGTCCAAGGGGCTGCGGCTTACAGCGGCCACACGCGCGGAACCATCACGAGGGCGATGATCCCGATGATGATCGTGAGCACGGAACCGTATTTCAAAAAGTCGGAGAACTTGTAGCCGCCGGGGCCATAGACCATGAGGCAGGACGGTTCGAGCGGCGTGAGATACGAGCAGCTCGCGGCCACCGCGACCATCATGGCGAACGGGCGCGGATCAAGACTGAGATGCAGCGCGGTCTGAATGGCCACGGGCAGGACCACGACGGCGGCGGCCTGGTTCGACATGGGCTGAGTGAGCAAAACCGTGAGCACGAAAAATCCGCCGAGCAGCCACTTCGGCCCAAGCGCGCCGGCCCAATCGACGATCAAGGAAGCGAGGTATTTTGCCGCCCCGGTCTGGTCCATGGCCGCGCCGAGCGCCAGCATGGAGCCGATGAGGATGACGGCCTTCCATTCCAGTTCGCGGTAGGCCTGTTCCGGCGTGATGCACTTGGTGAGAAAGGCCGCGACGGCGCCGAGAATCACCGCCACCGAGAAGGGCACAACCTTGAACGTGGCCAGCAGGATCACGCCCACGAAAATCGCCATGGCCAGCGGCGCGCGGCGACGGTGCGGCTGGCGTTCGCCGATGCCTTGAATGACGCGAAACGTCCGGTGTTCATCGAGCGCGGCAATTTCCTCGCGCGGGCCTTGCACGAGCAGGATGTCGCCGATGCGCAGGGACAGTTCGCTGATTTTTGAATGGAGAGTTTTTCCATGGCGGCTGACCCCGAGGACTTGCAGCCCGTACTGCTCGCGAAAGCGCGCGCTCTTGAGCGTGCGCCCGATCAGCGGCGAGCGGGCGAGGACGATGGCTTCCACGATGCCGAGGCTTTCGGCGGGCATGCTCGGATCGCCGAGCTTGAGGTCGGCTTTGATTTCCAGGCCGGCGATGTCCTTGATCTTCAGCAGTTCATCGGGGCCGGCTTCCACCAGAATCACGTCGCCGGCCCGCACCTCGGTCTCGGCGCGCGGGGCGAGAAATTCTTTTTTGCCGCGCATGATTCGGAGCACCAGCAGGTCGAGATCGTGGCCGAGACCGGCTTCGCCCAGGGATTTGCCGACGAGTTTCGATTCGGGCAGGACCACGATTTCGGCGAGATAGGCGGTCACTTCGGCCACCGGCTCGGTCGCCGCCGGGGCGGATTTTCCGACCAGGAAAATGCGGCCGACAATCGCCATGTAAATCAGCCCCGCGATCGCGATGGGCAGGCCCACCGGCGTCAGTTCGAACATGCCGATGGGTTCCAGTCCGTAGCGCTCCATCAGGCCGCTGACCACGATGTTCGTCGAGGTGCTGATGAGCGTGACGGAGCTGGTGAGAATCGAGGCGAAGGCCAGCGGCAGGAGCAACTGGCGGGGATTCATCCGGGCGCGCTTGGTCAGGCCGATGACCACCGGCACGAAGAACGCCGTCGCGGCGGTGTTGCTCATGAACGCGCTGAGCAGCGCGGCGGCGAGCATGACCACGATGAGCAGCCGCGTGGGCGAAGTGCCGGTGAGCTTGAGAATTTTTCCGCCGACCAAATCCACCACGCCCGTCCGCAGCAGCGCCGCCGTGAGGATGAGCAGACCCATGATCATGATCACCGTTTCGCTGCCGAAGCCTTGGAACGCGACCTTCGAATCGAGCAACCCGGTGAAGACCAGCGCGAGCACCAGTGTGAGCGCGGTGACGTCGGGGGAAATCTTGTCGCTCGAAAAGAGGAAGACTGCCGCCACGGTCATAAACAGCAACAGGCCAATATCAAATGTCACAACATCACCTCCAAAGCGCGGCGAGGCTAACGACGACCCGGCGGGACGGCAAAATGAATCATGAACAAACGGGCGATGGTCGCCGGTGGCGGCCGGCCTCCTGCATGCCCGTGAGCTGCGGCTTCCAGCCCGGCGGGAAAAGCTCCGCCCTGCGAAGCGCTTCGACAATATTCCAGAGTGCCTGGTTTCGTACGCTCCTTCCGGGCGGCTGGAATCCGGCCCTCCCTGGCAGGACACCCGCCGCCCTGATGTTCGCAGGCCAATGAAAAGCGCCCCGGAAAACCGGGGCGTGTTCGCGGGACAAAAGTTGGAACGGCTCAGGCCGCTTCGCGCATCTCGGCGGATGCGCTTTCGTAGTGCGGCATGGGCCGCTTCGCGGCCAGACCAAGCGCGACCATGAGCAACGCCGAACCGCCGAGCCAGACTCCGCCGATGATATACAAGAGTGTCATGCCGCCCGGTGTCGCATGGCCCGTGCCGCGCGCCCGCGTGCCGGGTACACCGCCGTACTTGTCCACAAGCGGTGCATTCGGTGTCCCCGGTGTCTCATTCCCGTACAAATGCGGATTGCTTTCAGCACTGGATTTTCCAAAGCTGGAACCGTCCGTAAAAAGGAAACGCATCGCATGTCGTCCCGGCAGCAATCAGAAATCGGTTGGTCCGTCCCACGTCCCAGCGACGTGGGAATGGGCGGCCCGTCCGTGCCTCCCGCGCGCGAGTGGCGTGCGCCGCGCCGCTCGTGGACGATGCGCTTGGCCTTTCTCACGCTGCTCTGCGCTCTCGCTAGTCTGAGCTACGCTTTTTTCACACGTCCCCATGCTGCTTCGGTTCGCCTGTTCGCGTTTGAACGCCGCTTCGCCACCAAGGCCGAGGTGGCGGACTTTTCCGCTTCCGTCACCACCGGCGAGGCGCTCGCGCGGTTGAAGAACAAGTTGCCGCCGGGCCTTTCCGCGAAGAATCTCGAAGACCGTTGCCAGGTCATCATCGAGCCGGGGCAATCGTTTCTCACCGCTACGGTCACGGCGCCGGACGCGGCCTCGGCGCGCGTGCTGGCGGATGATTTTGCGGCGCACGTCGCGCGCGGCGCGGATGAGTGGGTCGCGAAACGCGGCCAGGAAGGCGAACGCCAGATCGCCGCCGCGCAACGCCGTTTGCAGGAACTGCGCTCCCGTCTGGGTGATGCCTCTCCCGCCGTGGTCGCCGCTGTGACCAGCACGCCCGTGCTGGCGGAGGAGCCGGCGACCAGCGCGGAGACGCTGGCCTTGCGCGCGGTGCAACTGGAACTGGCGCCGGCGCTCACGCGCTTCACGGAGGAACATCCGCGCGTGAAGGAATTGCGCGCGTCGATTGTGGCCTTGCGGCGTGAGATCGCCAAACAGTCGCCGGCTCCAGCCGTGGCGATGAACGATTCAACACCTGCCTCGACCGAGAAACCCTGGCCCAAGACCGCCGTCAGCGAAGTGGAACTCGCGCGCGTGAAGGCCGAATACTCCGCGCTCAGCGCCTATCGCGATCAGCTCATCCAGTCCCGTGTGGTGACGGGCGGGCAGGATTCCGAGAAGTGGCGGCCGGCCGAGCAAGTCGCCGTCGTGCGCGTCACGGACACGTCGCGGCTCCTTTCGCACGGCGCCGTTGGCGGGCTGGCCGGGTTGTGCATGGCTACGATGGGCTACATCGTGAGCCGTCGTCGGCGCGTGATCCGCAATCGCGGCGCGATGGAGGAAGCCACGCAACTTCCCGTGCTGGCGGTGGTGCCGGATTTGAAGGGCATGACCGTGGCGCAAAAAGATTATTGGGCGGTCGAGACGCTGAACTTGATTCGCGGCGCGGCGCGCGCGGATCGACGCGGCTGTTTTGTCTGCGGGATCATTTCCGCGATGAATGGCGAGGGCCGTTCCACCGTAATCGATTTGCTGGCCAGCGCCGGCTTGCGCACCGGCAACCGCGTGCTCGTGGTGCCGACGCCGGATTTCTCGCAGCCGGGCAACACCGTCGTCACGCCGCCGCCGACTAAAGACGTGGTGGCCGTGGCGCGGCAGACGCTGATGCTCGAAACCGGCAACAACGCTTTGCCCGTGCATTGGGAACGCGCCTTCTCGACGTGGCAGCATGAGGAGAACGCTCTGGTGCTCGTCGAACTGCCGCCCGCCACGACGGCGGATGCGCTGGTCTATTCCAGCGGCGTGCCGAACGTGCTCTGGCTCGGCGCGGCGCGCGTGGCCGATTCCGAAACGACGACGCGTTGCGTGAACAGTCTGCGAAACTCTGGCTGCCATCTGATTGGCGCCGCCTTGAATATGTGTGCCTCCATCCAAAAACGCGCGGCCCTCTGGGCCGTGCTCGCGGCTTCTCTCGCCGCGCTTTCGTCCACCAACGCGCAGGAGCCGTCCGCGACGGCCACGGCCGCGCCCACCAATGGCATCTCCGCCACCAAGTCGCCGGTGCTGGCGCCGTGGCAGGAGCGGCTCACGCTTGGCCCGGGCGACGCACTGGAAATCAGCCTCTATGGTCAGAAGGACACTTCGCGCCAGATCATCATCGGCCCCGATGGACGTTTCAGTTTCTTGCAGGCGATGGACGTGACGGGCACGGGCTCCACCGTCGATGAATTGCGAGCCCATCTGGAAAACATTCTGATGAAGTTTCATCTCGCGCCGCGCGTGGTCATTTCGCCCGCCGCGTTCCGGAGCAAAAAATATTACCTCCTCGGCAACGTTCAGGGCCGGGGCGCGTATCCGCTCGACAAGCCCGTGACCATCGTCGAGGCCGTGGCGCGCGCGCATGGTTTTGTCGTGGCCTCGCCGCAGCGCAGCAGTTTCACGCTCACCGATTTCTCGCAGGCCTTCCTGATGCGCCGGCAGGCCGACGGCAATTTCACGCGCGAGCCGGTGGATTTTGAAAGCCTCTTCCAGCGCGGCGAATTGCAGCATAACAAGCTGCTCGCGCCGGATGATTACCTCTACTTCCCGCCCACGGGCTTGGAGGAAGTTTACGTGCTCGGCTCCGTGGCTGGCACCGGCCCCCTGTCCTACTCGAAGGATCTCACGGTGCTCGGCGCGATTGCCGGACGCGGCGGCTTCACGGACGCGGCGTGGAAAGAGCGCGTCCTCGTCGTGCGCGGCAGCCTCAACAAACCCGAGACCTTCGTGGTCAACATGGGCAAGACCCTGCGCGCGGTGGAAAAGGATTTTGCGCTGCAACCCAAGGACATCATCTACGTCGCGCGCAAGCCGTGGGCCAAGGCGGAGGAACTGCTCGAAGCTGCCTCGTCAGATTTCGTGCGCGCCATCGCCGTCAGTTGGACCGGCAAACAAATCGGACCTCTCACCAAATGAAACCGTTCCTCCTTCTCCTCACGTTGTTGCTGGTCGTGACCGGCTGCCGCACGCGCGGGCCGAAATTTGATCCGCGCGCGACCGCCGGTTTCGACGCCGAATTCTCCTCCGCCGGCCTGACCAACCGCATCGATCCCGCGATGCTCAAGGCCTCGACCGATCCCTTCCGCCTCGGCCCCGGCGACGTGATCGAGATCGAAACCCTTGGCGAAGCGAAGAGCAACGTCATCGTTCCCGTCGGCCCGGATGGAAAAATTTATTACAACCTGCTGCCCGCGCTCTCCGTGTGGGGACTGTCGCTGGCCGAGACGCGCGCGCTGGTGCAGCGCGAGATGGCGAAGTTCAACCGCGCCATGCCGGAGCTGGTCATCAATCTGCGCGGGGTCGCCAGCAAACGAGTCTGGGTGCTGGGCGAGGTGAATTCTCCCGGCGTCTATTCGCTGGCCACGCCCACGACGCTGCTCGACGCGCTCGCCGCGTCCGGCAGTTCGCCGGGCGCGCAAAGCAGCGCGAACGGCGGCAACGGTGGCAACGGTGGCAACGGTGGCAACGGTGGCGGCGACGCCACGGGCCGGGGCGGACGCGGCATTGATGACGGCACGGCGGATTATTCGCGCAGCTTCGTCCTCCGCAATGGCAAGCGCCTGCCCGTGGATTTTGACCGGCTGCTCAAGGGCGGCGATCTCACGCAGAACATTTTTCTCGAGCCGGATGACTTCATCTTCGTCCGCCCCGTCGAGCTGGCGAACGTCTATCTCCTCGGCGCGGTCGGCGCTCCACAGATGTTTCCCTACCGCCGCGATCTGACCGTGAGCGATCTGCTCATCACCGCCGGCGGCACCGTGAAGTATGCGCAGGCCGGGCGGGTGGTCATCGTGCGCGGCGGGCTGACCGATCCGAAAATCTGCATGGTTGATTACCTGGACATCGTGACGGGCCGGCAGGTCAACGTGCGGCTCCAGCCCGGCGACATTGTCTATGTGCCCTACTCGCCGTTCCGCCGTCTGGCGCAATTGGTGGAGGACGTGGTGGATCAGTTTGTCCGCACCATCGCGGTCAATGAGGCGACCTTCATCGTGACCGATCGGGAGAACCCCGTCACCATCACCGCGCCCGGCTTCAACGGCGGCATTACCCCCTAGGCAGACTAGTGACAGCCGGGGGCGGCTGTCCCACTACTGACAACAGCGCCGAGATGCGCCCGTTTTGCTCTCCCTGCGCGCTCCGCCCTCGACGCGCGCGTTTTCACTTCTTAGCCTCGCGCGATGATTACGCGTTATTCGCGCCCCGAGATGCGGGCGATTTGGACTGATGAGAACCGGCTGAAAATCTGGCTCGAAATTGAAATGCTCGCCAGCGAGGCGCTGGTGGAAGAGGGCATCGTCCCGAAGAAAGATTTTGCGAAAATGCAGAAGGGCGCGGCGCTCTGTTTCGCCGACACCCGTGCGCTGGTCGAGCGGCAGAAGGAACTGGAGCGCGTGCTGAATCACGACGTCATCGGCTTCACCACCGCTGTCACGGAGAAGATCAACGACCGCGCCTCGCGCTGGCTGCACTTCGGGCTGACCAGCAGCGACATCGTGGACACGGCCTTCGCGGTGCAGATGGTGCAGAGCGCGGACATTTTGATTCGCGATGTGGAGCAGTTGCGGATCAAGATCGCCAATCGCGCGCGCGAGTTTCAGTTCACGCCGTGCATCGGGCGCAGCCACGGCATTCACGCCGAGCCGACGACCTTCGGGCTGAAGCTGGCGCTGATGTATGACGAATTCGGCCGCGCGGAAGAACGCTTGCAGCGCGCGCGCTGCGTGGCGGCGGTGGGGAAACTCAGCGGTGCGGTCGGCACGAGCGCGCATCTCTCGCCCGGTGTCGAGGCGCACGTCTGCCAGAAGCTGGGACTCGAACCCGCGCCCCTCGCCACGCAAGTCATCCAGCGCGACATCCACGCGGAATTCATGAGCACGCTAGCGCTCATCGGCGCGAGCATCGAGCGTTGGGCGGTCGAGTTCCGTCACTTGCAGCGCACGGAAGTTTTGGAAGCCGAGGAGCCGTTCACCAAAGGGCAGAAAGGTTCCAGCGCCATGCCGCACAAGCGCAACCCCATCACCTGGGAACGCCTCACCGGACTCGCGCGCGTGCTGCGCGGCAACTCCATCGCCGCGCTGGAAAATGTCGCCCTCTGGCACGAGCGCGACATCAGCCACAGCAGCGTCGAGCGCATCATCTTTCCCGACTCCTGCACCTTGCTGGACTACATGCTCGGCCTGCTCACGAAGATGATGGAAGGGCTGGCCGTGTATCCCGAGAACATGAAGAAGAACCTCGGCCTAAGTTTGGGCATGTGGAATTCGCAGACGGTGCTCCTCGCGCTCATTCGCAAAGGCCTGACGCGAGAAGAGGCTTACGACATCGTGCAACGCAACGCGATGAAGACATGGGAGGTCAAACACGCTGGCCGCGACGACGCGGATTTCGTTAAGCAGCTCGCCTCCGATCCGGACGTGACCAAGCACCTCACCGCGCGCGAACTGGAAAAACTTTGCTCCCCGGATTTCCACTTCAAGCATGTGCAGGAGCGGTTCAAGAAAGTGGGGCTGTGAACCACCGCCCCGGCCCGCGCTCGTTTAAGCGGAGCCGGAGGCTGGCGAATGAAACCGAACTGTCTCCGTTCAGCGCGTCGCGCGGACGGATGTGGCGCGCGCGGGAATGGACGCGGGGTGCGCGGCGGTCTTGACGGTGCGGGTGGCTTGGACGGTCGTGGCGCGGGCGGCGGTGACGGTCGCAGTTTTCTTCACGGTGCGGACGGGCGCGGCGGCTTTCGGTGCGGGCGCTTGGGCGATGGTTGCGGCGGGCTTCGACTTCACGGCCTTGATGCGGGACTGCGGGGGCCAGGGACGCGCGGCCTTGGCGGCGGCGGCTTCGGCGAGTTGCAGGCGCTGGGCGCGGAGGCGGACTTCCGCGTGGAACCAGTAGTTCTGATCCGAGCTTTGCGGACTTCCGTCGCGTTCCCAGGCGAGGAACGCGTGGAGGGCGATTTCGTCATGGGTCGGCTCTTTGAAGAACCGGTTTTCTTTGATCGAGGTCATGTCAGTTTTGTTTTCGAGTTCAGGTTCAGCACCCCGCTCTCGCCGCGCTTCTTCGGTCCCGGCGAATCAGACACGTCCAGGTGAAAGCATGGTGCGTGGCCGGTCGGGGGTGGGGATATTTCCATCCGTGCGAAGAAGCGCGTGAATGCGCAGCGCATCTGGTGTGTAGGACAAACCGCTTCCCGGTGTCCATCCTGAATTCATGCGGTGACAGCGCGCCACTTCCGGCCCGCCGGCCCGGCGGGGAAATCCCAGTTGCCAAGCCGCCGGGGTCTGGCACTTTCGGCGCATGGAAAAACCGAAGATTGTTGCCTACCTGAAACCCTCGTGCGGCTGGAGCCAGGGCGTGCGCGCCGTGATGCGCAAATATGATCTGCCGTTCGAGGATCGCGACATCATCAACGACGCCGCCCAGCGCCAGGAGATGATCGAGAAGAGCGGCCAGATGCTCAGTCCCTGCGTGGAAGTGAACGGGCGGATGCTCGCGGACATCAGCGGCGAAGAGGTCGAGGCGTTCATGCTGTCGAACAACCTCGTGCAGTCGAATACCAACCAGCCCGACGCGCCGACGAACCAGCCGTGCGCGCACGAAATGCCGGGGTCGGCCCCGCTGAGTTTCCGGCGGTGACGGAGTGCGGATTACCTCACCCGGCGCGGCTGAGTTCCGCGTTCAGTCCGCCGGGCGTTCCCAGACTCCGATGATCGATTTTCCTGCTTGATGACCGAGCAGCGGATCGACCCAGCGCGACACCGGCACGATGCGCCGGTCCCAAAGCAAGATCTGCGGCAAGGTCGGCAGGCTCTGGCGCAGGAAGAGACGGTTGGCCAGCGAAGCGAACAGTCCGCACGCGTCGAGGTAAAAACATTTCACCGGGCGCAAGGAAGCCGGCGTCGCGGCCAGCAGGGTGCGCTTCGAGTAGCGGCGGCAGTGGCCGATGGATTTGTCGAACTCGGAGTACAACCATTGGTGCGCCGGAGACAGCACCACCACTTTCCCTCCTGGACGCAGCCGCTCCGCCGCGCGGGCCAGTTCCGCGCCGTCGTCGGGAATGTGTTCGAGCACGTCCACGTAGATGATGGTGTCGAAGCGTTCCGCTGCGGGCAGGCTGGTAATGGTTCCCTCGATGACGCGGCAGGAGCCGGCCAGTTGGTTCTTATCGAGAACTGATTTCAGATCGACGACGAGTTTTGGATCCGGTTCGAGGCAGGTCCAGGCGCCCGGCGTGGCGGAGCGGAGCAGCACCGTGTTGGTGCCAATCCCCGCGCCGACTTCCAGCACGGAGCCCGATAAGTACGGGCTGAACGCGCGGCTCCAGTAGCGCTTCCAGTTTGTGGCGTGGGCGAACAAACCGAGTTCGCCGCCAACGTAGGTGAAGTCATCGTGCGGGGCGGCCATAGAGGGTGGAAACCTCGCCCACGAAGTGCTGGTAGTCGCGCGCGGGCAGGAAGGTCAGGTTGTTGCGATTGAAGAGGACGGAGAAAGTCAGCCCCACCACCAGGGTCAGCATTTGGAGCACGATGATGAGCAGCAATCCCACCGCCGAAGTGGCCCAGCCCGGCACGGCGAGGTCCGTGCCCAGCCGGACGACCACGACGAAACCCACCAGCCCCAGGCTCAGTAACATCAGGAAGCCGATGCCGAGCATGAGCCGCACGCCCACGGTGTCGGCGAAGACGGAGATCGCGCTGAGACCATGCACGCAGAGGCTGACGAAGTTGAGTTTCGATTCGCCGGCCAGACGGGTGCCGCGGCTCGTGGGCAGCAGGGCCACGGGCAGGCGAGCCTTGTACACCGAGGCGGCGTAGTGGTTCCACACTTCCGAGACGGCGGACAAGGCCGTCAGATGGTCGCGGGAAAGAATGCTGAAATTTCCCACCTTCACCGAGAGGCCGGTGAGAGCGCGATGCAGCGCCCGGTAAAGTTGATAGCACACGCGGAAGGTCAGGCTTTCGGAACGCCGGGTTCGTTCGGCAAAGACCACGCGCGCCCCGCCCAGCTCAGAGTAGCGCTGAATCAATCTCGGCACGTCCTCCGGCCGATCCTCGCCGTCCGCGTCCATGACCACCACCGCATCGCACGGGCGTTGCTGCCGGACGAAACACAAACCGATGGCGATGGCGCGCTGGTGTCCGAGGTTGCGACGCAGGCGCAAGCTTTCAACCGCACGGAGATTTTTCAAATCCGCTGACAGATAGGGTGCCGGGGGCGGCGTGGGGGAACCATCATCGAGCAGGAGCACGGTGGCTTCCACCGGTTGGCCGGCCAGAGCGGCGTCCAGTTTTTCGATCAGCAAACGCGCGGAGAGCCAGTCATCAAAGACTGGCATGAGCAGCACCAATTTGAGCGGAGGTATTTGTTCCATGCGCGGGCGGAACCGCGTGCAACCTAACGAGCGGTCTTGGGCCAAGCCAAGAATAAACCCCGGTGGCGCAGGCGCGAGTTCTTGCCAGGAGCGCGGTGGTTTCGCACTGTCTGTGGCCGTTCACGATGGCTGTTTTTCCTGCGCAAATTACCGAAGCTCCGGCTCCGTGCGGCTCCAGCCGCGCCCGAGGCGCCGGATGGATCTGGCCGCTGGCGCTGCTGGGTGGCGCGGCCCTGCTGGCCGTGACCGGACGCACCTTCTGGATTGATGAATGCGTCTCGGCGCAATTTGCCAGTGAACCAACTCTGGCCGGCTGCTGGACGGCCATGCGGCGTTTCCCCGAAATTCAACTGCCCTTCTACATGCTCTACTTGTGGAGCTACATCAAAGGCTTTGGGTCGGGCGAGTGGGTTTTGCGCATGGCGGGCCTGCCCTGGCTGGTGGGCGGGGCCTTGTTGTTCGTCGTGTCCGTGGGACGGGCGATTGGATCGCGGATGCTGGTGGCGCTGCTCGTCGCATGGAGTCCGTTCGCCTGGTTTTACCTGAACGAAGCGCGGGTCTATAGCATTCAACTGGGGCTGGCCCTGGCCGTGGTGGGGGCGGGTGTCGCCGTGCTCCAGTCGGTGGCGACCCAGCGACCATCCAGAGCTTGGGCGCGCGCGCTCCTGCTGAGTTTGTGGCTGCTCTGCGGGACCAGTGTGCTGGGCGCGATGTGGGGGTTCTTTTTCTTCTTCGGGTTTTTGCTGGCCGTGCCGCGGGCGCAATGGACTTCTTTGCTCCGGTTGATTCCGGGCAGCGTGACGGCGTGCGTCCTCGGCCTGGCGGCTCTCGCCGGCTACTACGCGTGGACGATGACCTTGCACGCCAAGCCCACGCCGGGGGTGACGTCGGTGCAGACGGTGGCGTTTGTCTGGTACGAAATCCTTGGCGCGGCGGGCCTGGGTCCGGGGCGCAATCATCTGCGCGAGGCCGGGGTGGGCGCGTTGAAACCTTTCCTCGCTCCCTTGCTGTTGTTTGCCGTGCTGGTGGCCGTCGTGCTGGGGCAAGGGGTGAAAGAACTCGCCACCCGCTACGGACGGAGATGCCTCGTGCCGGTTCTCGTGGGCGGTTTCACTCCCTTCGCTTTGCTGCTCGTCCTCGGGGTGATGACTCAGCTCCGGGTGCTGGGACGCCATGCGACGCCGCTGCTGGCCTTGCTGCTCATGGTGCTGGCGTTTGGATTGGTTCGACTGGCGCGCGGACGTGGCTGGTCGGGGCGCGGGCTGGCCGGATCGTTTTTGCTTTTGTGCCTGGCCTCGTGTCTTTCAATCCGGTTCGCCGCGCGGCACGAGAAAGATGATTACCGGAGCGCGGCGGCCGTGGCGAAGTCAGCAGTGACGACGGGGCAGTCCGTCTGGTGGAGCGCCGATGAATCGAGTGCGGCTTACTACGGCGTGGCTCTGGAGAAAACTTTCGCGGGTGCAGGCCCGACCCAACTTGTGGTCAACCGTTCCGATGATGAATTGCGCGGACTGAAGGAGCCTGGAGTCATCATCCTTTCCAAGCCTGACATTTATGACAACACCGGCGCTTTGGCTCGGTACGTCCAGGGGCGCGGATACCGTGTCGCCGGACAGCTTCCGGCGTTCGTCATCTGGACGAAGGATCGTTAGCGAAAATCCGGCAGCGACTGGAGCGCGGGGTGGCTGTGGCGTTGGCCGGCCAGAGCTTTTTTGGCGAGTTCCAGATAGTTCGAGGCCAGGTTGTTGAAGGCACCTTCCAACTCCAAGGACTTTTCCATCCAGCGCTTGGTCTCGGTGAAATTATCGACCTGATAATAATGCCAGCCCATCATGCCACGAGTCTTCCAATGGTTGGGATCGATCTGCAACGCGCGTTTGAAATGCGCTTCCGCATCGTCGTGACGGCCCAGCCAGTCCAGCGCCTGTCCGACCCGAAGCTCGGGCTGCGAATCCCACGGGTTCAAGGCGATCGCGCGCTGGAACCATTCCACTGCTTCCGCCGCCAGCTTCAAATGATCATCGCCGCCCGTGGAAGCCCGCATGCGCAACTCCTCGCCGATGGCGTCGGCCGTTTCAAAATTCATCGGCTCGGCGGTGAAGGCTTTTTTCAGGGCCGCCATTCGCTCTGGCGAAGTCAGGCGGAGCCGATCCGCTTGGTGCAGGGCCAGCGCCTCGCCCGTCTGCCGCCAGGTGATGGGCGCGAGGTAAACCACCGTTCCCACCAGGAGCAGCGTACCCGCCGCGCGCAGCGGCCACCGCGCCGTGACCCAGTAGCGTTGGGTGGCGAACCGCCAGTGCGTGGTGAGGATGGCCAGCCACGCGGCCGCCAGCAGCGCATTGGCCGGGATGTGCATGTTGAAATCGAAAAAAGAATGGATCAGCAGCGCCAGCAGGCCGACGAAGCAACCCAGCACCATGGAAATCCGGCTGCCCGTGATTTCACCCGAGCGCTGCAAATACTTCCACGAGAACACCAGCCCGACGCCGGCCGTGAGGAACGGCAGCAGGATCAATCCCAGGCCAATCGCGCCCCAGTCCACCAGCGTGTTCCAGTAGTCGTTGTGCGCGTGGCCCGGGCGCGATTGCACTTCCCAGTGCGGAATCCGGTAGGCTCGGTAGCGGTAATCAAAATGATTCGGCCCCACTCCCGTCCACGGGTGGTCCCGCCACATGCGTTGCGCCGAATCCCAGATGCGCAAACGAATGTCGTCGTGCTGTTCCGTGCCGGCATTGAGGTACACCCTTTTTTCCAGCGCTCGAGAGTAGAGCCACTTGCCCGTTCCTCCGACGAGGAGCACCAGCACCACCACGGTCCAGACGTGTTTTTTCCCCCGGATCAACACCAGCGCCATGACCAGCATCGCGAGGGCGGTGGCCAACCACCCGCCGCGCGAACCGGTCGCGCCAATGCCGACCAACATGACAAAAGACGCGTAGGCAAAAAGAATACGTGGGACGGGGCTGAAACCCTTGAGCAATGTGAAGGTCAGGGCCAATGGACAGATCATCTCCAACAACCCGGCGAGGTGGTTGGGCGAAATGTAAGTGCCAGATCCGCGCCCTTCATAGCCCGGACGCTCGAAATGCCAGACGTGCGTCGAGCCAGTCAGCCATTGGTAAATCCCATACATCGCCGCGCCCGTTCCCAGCGCTACCAATCCGGCGGCCAAAACTCTTAACTCCGATTGCCCATGCAGATTATTGAGCAGAAGCAAAAAAACCATCGCCGCCAGCAGCACCAGAATGAACTCCTGCCGGGCCAGATACTCCACGTCCGCCGCGCGGTAGCGCCAGACCGCGTAAATCAAAAATGGCAGCACCGCCCAGGCCGTGGGCGGCAACAGAAAACGATACGCCGGAGCCAGCCACAGACGGAGCACCCACACAATCAGCGCGCCGAGCAGGAGCCACTGCAAAACCACGAACTCCGTCGGCCGCACCGCCCCGAGCGCCAGCGGTCCGAAGATCAGCGCGCCCAGTACCAGTACGAGGATCGTGCGGCCCAGCCAGGTGTCGATGGCTTCGCGATTCATGTGGCCGCTCTCAAGATCAAAGGTGTTCCGTTGCTGGGTGCCGTGCCGGACCCGTTTCATGTTCCTCGCGCCTAAGCTGAAGACCGTCCCCGCCCAAGTAAAGTTTTTTGACCGGCCACCCCCGGCTCAGAACTGCCGCTCGTGGGCCTGCTTGGGTTTGGGCGCGGCAATGTCCCGGATGATCCAGTGGCTCCGCGCCGCGCGCGCCGGTTTGCGGCTCAAGAAATCCCGGCCCGCGAGCCGCGCCAGCCAGCCCAGAGGCGTGACCATCAGGATGAAAATCAGCATGAGCAGAATCGTGGAGACGATGGCCCCGAGAACCATCGCCAGCGCCATCCAGCCGACGTAAATCCATTTCAGGCTGCGCGGCAGAATCGCGCCGAGCAGAACCAGCGGCGCACCCGGCACGATGAACCACCAAAACCAGACCTTGTGCCACTTCGGCATCCAGAAGAACAGGGCCAGCAGCAGGAACACGCCGCCCACCATCAGCCCGAACTTCCGCAAGTCGCGGGGTGTCGCTTGTTTCAAGGCTTTGAGGTCTTCGCGCAGCATCGGTCAATCGAGTTCGAATTCCTTCAGCCAGTCGATGTCCTTGTCGAGCGGCTTCTGGTCTTTCTTCTCCAGCAGAAAATTTCCCACGATGAGGTAGTCCATGTTCGTGCGCATGAAGCAGCGGTAAGCATCTTCGGGTGAGCCAACGATGGGTTCACCGCGCACATTGAACGACGTGTTGATGATGACGGGGCAGCCGTGCTTTTCCTCGAAGCGTTTGATCGTCCGGTAGTAGAGCGGGTTCCAATCTTCCGTCACCGTCTGCACGCGCGCGGAATAATCCACATGCGTCACGGCGGGAATCGTCGAGCGCTGCGTGAGCAGTTTCTCCAGACCGAACTTTTTGTTCTCCTCGGCCGTCAGTTCGCGTGTGTGCTTTTTCGCCACGGGCGCGACGAGCAGCATGTAGGGGCTTTCCTCGTTTAAGTCGAACCACTCGCTCACGCGTTCGCGCAGCACGGACGGCGCGAACGGGCGGAAACTTTCGCGGAACTTGATCTTCAAGTTCATCGTCTCCTGCATCTTCGCCGAGCGCGCGTCGCCGATGATCGAACGCCCGCCGAGCGCGCGCGGGCCGAATTCCATGCGGCCTTGGAACCAGCCAATCACCTTGTCGCTCGCGATCAGGTCCGCGATGCGATCCGGAATCTGGTCGTCGTCCAGTTCCACAAACGGCGTGTTCTGCGCCTGGAAGAATTTGCGGATGTCGTCGCGCTGGAACTCCGGCCCGAGATACGAGCCGCGCTGCGAATCCTTCACGCCGTCCGCCTTGCGCCCGTTGCCGAGATACTCGTGCCAGGTGAACAGCGCCGCACCCAGTGCGCCGCCCGCGTCGCCCGCCGCTGGCTGAATCCAAATGCGATCAAAAATTCCTTCGCGCAGAATTTTCCCATTCGCCACACAGTTCAAAGCCACCCCGCCCGCGAGGCAGAGGTTCTTCATCCCGGTCTGCTTCCGCACATGCTTGGCCATGCGATACATGATTTCCTCGGTCACATCCTGAATCGAACGCGCCAGGTCCATGTCGAGCTGCGTGAGCTTCGACTCGGGCCTGCGCGCCTCGCCGCCAAAGAGCGCGGCGAACTTCGCGTTCGTCATCGTGAGGCCGACGGCGTAGTTGAAATACTTCATGTTCAACCGGAAGGAGCCGTCCTCCTTCAGGTCAATCAACTCGCGCAGAATCACGTCCACGTACTTCGGCTCACCGTACGGCGCGAGGCCCATGAGTTTGTATTCGCCAGAATTCACGCGGAAGCCGGTGAAGTAGGTGAACGCGCTGTAGAGCAGCCCCAGCGAGTGCGGGAAGTGCAACTCGCCCGCGATTTGCACATGCCCGTCGCGTCCGGTGCCCCAACTCGTCGTGGTCCATTCGCCCACGCCATCGACGGTCAGAAACGCGGCCTCCTGAAACGGCGACGGATAAAACGCCGAGGCCGCGTGTGATTCATGGTGCTCGGGAAAAATCATCGGGCCGCTGAAGTTCAACTCCTTCTGCAAGCTGGCCTTCATCCAGATTTTTTCTTTGATCCAGACCGGGATGGCTTTCAGGAACGAGCGCAGGCCGGACGGCGCGCAGGCCAGATAGGTGTGCAGGATGCGATCGAACTTCACGAACGGCTTCTCGTAAAACGCGACGTAATCCAGTTGCTCCTTCGTGAGGCCGCCCTCGCGCAGGCAGTACTCGATGGAGTGACGCGGGTAGCTCTCGTCGTGTTTTTTACGCGTGAACCGCTCCTCCTGCGCGGCGGCGATGATCACGCCGTCGCGCACCAGGCACGCCGCGCTGTCGTGGTAGTACGCGGAGATGCCGAGGATGTTCACGTTCTTCGTTCCGGGATCCGACACTGGCCGGAGTGGGTAGCAGAAACGTTCCCGGGAGCGAAGCGGAGAATCAGCCCTTCCTCCTGCGGGACTGGATGAAAGTCACCGCCCGCCTCGGCGGTTAACGCGTTGCCGCGCCCGCGCCTTTCAAGCCCTGCTTCGCGCCGTGCCGAAAAATGCTCGCCTGCCCCAACCGTTGCCGCCGGAGATCAGCCGGCCGTTGCTCGCCCGTCACCGACCGGATTTTCGGACTCACCCCTCATTGGAGAACCCAGCCCGGAGCGCACCGCTAAAAAGTTGACCGCGCCCGCGCCACCGTTTGAAGTAGCGCCCGACAATGAAAGAGACGCCTGATTCCAACCGCCCGCAGTCCAAGGCCACGCTTTCCAGCTTCATTTTCCTGAGCCGCTGGTTGCAGGCACCGCTCTACTTCGGCCTGATCGTGACGCAGGCGGTTTATGTCTATCGCTTCTTCCTCGAACTCTGGCACCTGATTGATTTCGGGCTGCTGGGCGGCACGCTGCCGGAGGGCATGGTTCCCTCGGGGGTCGGTTCCGAGCAGGCCATCATGCTCATCGTGCTGGGGCTGATCGACGTGGTGATGATCGCGAACCTGCTCATCATGGTCATCGTGGGCGGCTACGAGACGTTTGTCTCGCGGTTGAATTTGAAGGGGCATCCGGATCAGCCGGAATGGCTGTCGCACGTCAACGCGGGTGTGCTGAAGGTGAAGCTCGCCACCGCGCTCATCGGCATCTCGTCCATTCACCTGCTCAAGACGTTCATCACCGCCGGCAACATCCCGAAGGAAGCGCTCGAACTGGAGGTGATGAACACAAACTATTCGATCTTCTGGCAGGTGATCATCCACGTCACCTTCGTCGCCTCGGCCATCGCGCTGGCGTGGGTTGATCGCCTGACCTTCCGGCCTGAGAAGGCGCACTGAGCGCCGCCCCTGCGCTTGGATTTTGGCGACCCGGAACGACTTTCGCTCCATGACAGTTCCTGTGAGCACCCAGATTCATCGCGAAGGAAAATGGTTCATCGCGTTTTCTCCCGAATTCCCGGAAGCCAATGGCCAGGGCGCAACGCAGGAGGAGTGCCTCCAAAGTTTGCGCGACGCCATCGCGCTGCTGCTCGAAGCCCGCCGGGAGGATGCGCGCCAGAAATTTCCCGCCGGTGGTGAACTCGTGGAACTCCGTTGAAGCGCAGGGAACTCATCCGGCATCTGGAAGCCCACGGCTGCCCCTTGAAGCGTGAAGGCGGCTCGCACTCGATTTACTGGAACCCGCAAACCGGACGCCGCGAGCCAGTGCCCCGCCACTCGGAAGTTCCCGATCTGTTGGTGAAGAAATCTGCCGCGCGCTGGGCGTGCCGGTGCCATGAAGACCTGACCCCATCGTAAGCCGCCATGAAACTTCGTCCCATCAAGACCGCCGCTGATCACCGCGCCGCGCTGGCCGAGGTCGAACGTCTGGTCGAGTCCCGCGGATGCGCGACATCACGTCGCTGCGCTTGGCTTTGGTGAAAATGTCCGGCACGGGGAACAGGTGAACCACAAAGGCACCAAGCTCACAAAGACTTTCCCGGCTTCGCGGCCTTCGTATCTTCGCGGTTTCACCTTCAAGTGTTCAGTTCCATGCGGCGTGCAGTTTCTTCTGGCGTGGGACTCGTGAGGCGGTCGTAGAGTCCCGACTATTGGGCGTCGCCCGGATACAATTCCTCGTCGGCCAGTTCGCCGTTCCCGGCCCGGCGCCACGCCTCGGCCGCGAAGGGCTTCAGCGTGCGCGGCCAGTCGCTGCCGGACTCCTCGAACCCGTCGGGATGCAGGCCGGGATAGAGGTAGGCAATGGAATACCATTCACTCCACGCGTGGCCCGAAGCATCCGCCTGTTTCATCCGTGATCTTCCCGTCGGGATGCACTGTCACGGGAAACACGTATTCTTCCACTGTGATGGCATCATCGAATTCTCGCTCCCCATCCAGAAACTGTCGAAGCCGAGTCATCATGTAGTCAGCGATTTCCTTCTGCGCCTCCAACTAGGTTTCAAACACTACATATTTGTCATCTCCATCGCTGACGACGGGCACCGGCCCTTGGCAAAGCGTGGTGATGTAAATGCAGAAGCCGTTCCGTAGGTCGGGCGAATTTTCTTGGCTCATTGCTGGCACTACTACCTGCCCAAGTACTCGAATTTTGGCAAGCCCTGATTGTTCTATCCTAGAACACACATCGGAAAATCCAACCTGGTAGCCTGGCATCCAGTTCATGGGCCAGAGCGCACAAAATCTCATCGGCAACCGCGTGAAGGAAGCTCGCGCCGCCGCAAACCCGTCGCTGACGCAGGAGCAGCTTTCCAAGAAACTCGCGAAACTTGGCGTTTCGATTGATCGCGCTGGCGTCGCCAAGATTGAAACGGGCATTCGCGGCGTTCTGGATTTTGAGTTGGTAGCACTCGCCAAGGCTCTCGGCGTCAAGGTGACGTGGCTGCTCGGCACGAAGGAGTAGCCGGATGCCCGCGTTCTACAGCACAACACTCGGAGCGTTGGTGGCAGAAGATGAGCAGCGAATTATCGGGCTGCTCATCACTGGCTCGGGAAGTGCAAATCTCGGCGAGCACCTTCACACGCAGACCCGCGCATGGCAGAAGGAGATCACCATTCTCAAAGCCTCAGCCTCTGAACTGCTGACGAAGATTCCTGCAAGCAAGCATTGGGGTCTCCTGCTGGAGTATCCGATTCCTCGTCGCCAGAAGCGTATCGACGGAGTTGTTCTAGCGGACGAACTCATCTTCGTGCTGGAGTTCAAGGTTGGCGCGGACGCTTACGAGCCTTTGGCGCGCCGGCAGGCGGAAGACTACGCACTCGACTTGCGAGACTTTCACGAGCGAAGCCTTGGCCATGTTGTCATCCCGGTGCTTGTTGCCACCGACGCGCCCGACAAACCAAACTCAGATGCGTTGACGAGTGATGAACTTGTTCGCGCGGTGAGGTTCGCCAACTCGACGAATCTGGCGCATGTGGTTAAGGAAGCACACGAGGTGTTCCATTGTGGAACTCGGCCCGCTATTTCACCCGATGATTGGAACACGTCCGGCTACAAACCTGTGCCGACTATCATCGAAGCAGCGGAAGCTCTTTTCGCCGGGCAGAGCGTGAGAGAAATCTCTTCGTCACACGCGGACGTTTTCAATCTCACGCGCACTGCATCGAAACTCGTGGAGACGGTCGGTTGGGCACAGGCCAACAACCGAAAGGTCATCTGCTTTGTGACGGGCGTTCCCGGCGCTGGAAAAACATTGGCGGGTCTGACGGTCACGCACGACCCGCTGCTCCGTAGCGATGATCGACCGGCAGGTGTGTTCTTGTCGGGGAACGGGCCGCTCGTCCGAATTGTCAGAGCTGCGCTTGCTCGCGACAGCAAGAGGCGGACGGGTTTGTCTGTGTCCGAGTCGAAGCGTCGGATTGAGGCATTCGTTCAAAACGTCCACACCTTTCTGCGCGAGTATTCGGACAACCCAACCACTCTGCCTCCAGACAAAGTGGTGGTGTTTGATGAGGCGCAACGCGCTTGGAACGCCGAGAAGCAGCGAAAGAAATTCCACCGAGACGCATCTGAGCCTGCGGTGATGCTTTCCATCATGGACCGCCATCCGCAATGGGCTGTGATCATCGCGCTCGTTGGCGGAGGACAGGAAATCCATGATGGCGAAGCAGGACTTGCCGAATGGGGTCGCACTCTTGCGCAACAGTTTCCCCACTGGCGCATTCTCGCCTCCCCGGAAGTTTTGTCAGGCGGAGCTGGTCTCGCAGGCCATCGTCTGTTTGAAGCTGAGGGCTGGCAGAAACTCGACGTTCAGACGGACGACTCACTCCACTTGCCGGTTTCGATTCGGACCTTCAAAGCAGATAATGTGACCCGCTGGGTTGACGCCGTGCTCCATAGAAACAAGGCAGAGGCATCAGAGCTTTTCGGCAAGCTCGGTGACTTCCCGATTGTCATTACCCGCTCTCTTGATGCCGCCCGCGCGTGGGTTCGTGTGCAAACGCGAGGCGAGCGCCGCTGCGGTCTGGTCGCAAGCTCCGGCGCACTGCGGCTACGTGCGGATGGGCTGGAGCTTTCAGGCGAATTCCGCGGAGCCTACGCTTATGAGGAATGGTTCTTGGCTCCGCCCGGCGATGTGCGCTCGTCCTTCCAACTCGAAGTCGCCGCGACGGAGTTTGAGTGTCAGGGATTGGAACTGGATTGGGTTGCGGTTTGCTGGGGTGGCGACTTGGTTATCGAACCGAACGGTCAGTGGCTGTTTCGCTATTTCCACGGCAAGGGTTGGCGCAATTACCGCGACGCGGGAGACAAACAGTATTTGTTGAACAAGTATCGCGTTCTTCTGACACGCGCTCGCCAAGGCTTCGTGGTTTGGATTCCACGCGGCGATTCAGCAGACGCGACACGCAACCCCGCGTTGCTTGATGCGACTGCGGACTTCTTCCAACAATGCGGCGTTCCTTCAATCGATTGAGCGAGCCACTGCCCGCCGCCTGATGTTTCTTCGCGTAGTTCTGGAGATAGCTCCAGAGGTGGTCGGTGAGCGTGTATTTCTCCGGCACGTCCGGGTCGAGGATGCTCGCGAGCTTCGGGCCTTGGGCGGGGAATTCCGGGAACTCGAAGTGGCGCGACTCGCGGAAGCCGACGAGGAAGATGCGTTCGCGGTGTTGCGGCACCACGCTGCGCGCGTCGATGACGCGGTGATAAACGTGGTAGCCCAGCGCCTCGGTCAGGGTGTTGTAAATGATTTCAAAGGTGCGGCCCTGGTCGTGGCGGACGCGGTGCTTCACGTTCTCCAGCACGAACGCCTCCGGGCGGTGGAAGTCGATGATGTCGGCAAGGGTGAAGAAAAGGTTGCCCTGTTTCACGTCCTCGAAGCCGTGCTTGCGACCGAGGCTGTTCTTCTTGGAGACGCCCGTGAGGCTGAAGGGCTGGCAGGGAAAGCCGCCGCAGAGGATGTCGAACTTGGGAATGTCGGCCACGGCCACGGTGTGGATGTCGCCGTGCGGGGTCTCGCCGAAGTTCGCGGCGTAGGTCTGCCGGCTGAACTTGTCCCAGTCGCTGGAGAAGACACAACGCGCGCCCGCCCGCTCGAAGGCGAGGCGGAACCCGCCGATGCCGCAGAACAAATCAATGAAGCGGAGCGGCGAGGATGGCCCGGCCGGGGCGACCTCGTGCCGGGTGAGGCCGGGCGCTCCGTCCACGCGATACGGCGGCGGGTCTTCGCGCAGCATTGGAGCGCGGCTCTCCTGAGCCGCAGCACGCCGCGAAGTCGGACGCGCTGTGGATTTCTCCGAAGCTCTCCACCGTGTTCCGGCTTGCTGCGGGTCGGGAGACCCGCGCTCCTCTCTTTTGCCGCTCAAGCGTCCGCTCCCTTGCACAATTCGGCGGTGGTAAAGCCGAGGGCTTTGGCCAAGCGGGCCACGTTCTTGATGCCGGGATTTCTCAGCCCGCGCTCGATGCCGGAGATGTAGGTGGGATCGAGTCCCGCCTTCTCGGCGAGTTTTTCCTGGGTCAGTTCGCGGGCCTCGCGGCGGCGGCGCACGTTCCGCCCGAGGGCGGACAGGACGGAATCACGTTTCGGCATGACTGATAGTCCATGCGGAAAGGAGCGGGAGGTCTATGGACGATCAGCCAGGTAGAGAGCGGCGGACGAGGAAACTATTTCAGCCAGTTGATTTTGATTTCCTTCTCCAACGGCTTGAACTCCGGGTCGCCGGTGACGAGTTCGGCTTTCTTCTCCGTGGCCAGCGCGGCGGCGAAGGCGTCGGCCAGACTGAAGCTGATGCGGGCCTTGTAGTCGGCTGCGGCATCCGACAATTCACGCGTGGCCGGGTGAAACTCGATGGGCAGCGCGATCAGAATCTTGGTCGCCTCGTGCCACGCGTCGGGGCCGTCCTTGCGGAGAATGGTGTATTTGACCTCGGCGTAGTTCACCTCGGTCATGTGGACGGGCTTCTCGGAGCGTCCGGCTTTCTGGAGCAGTTCCTTCACCGGCACGCCGGCCGGGTCCGCCGCAGAAACAGGCGATGAGGGCAAAGCTATTGAGAACCGTGGCGGGCCTGCTTGGCTTCCTCCAGTTCCTTTTCCTCGCGTTTGTGCTCGGCCCATTCCTCCGCGAATGGCAGGTCGCCCGGTTGGCGTTTCAACAGGCCGAAGCCGGGCTCAATCATGGCGGGCTTCGGCTCGCGACTCGCCACGAATTGATCGCGCAACGCGGCAAGCTGGGCACGGGTGTAGGTCTGGCGGAGCTTGGCCATTTCGGCGGCGGCCAGTTGATCGCAGCGTTCGTTGTCGGCGTGACCGGCGTGGCCCTTGAGCCAGCGCCATTCGATGCGATGGGGCGCGGTGGCGGCGTCGAGTTGTTTCCAGAGGTCGTCGTTCTTCACCGGCTCGCGACTGGCGGTGCGCCAGCCGTTGCGTTTCCAGCCCTTGAGCCATTGCGTGATGCCGTTGCGGAGATAGGAGGAGTCGGTGTGGAGCGTGACGGCGCACGGTTCCTTGAGCGTGGCGAGCGCGCCGATGGCGGCTTGGAGTTCCATGCGGTTGTTCGTGGTGGCCGGTTCGCAGCCGCTGACTTCGCGCACCTGTTCGCCGCAACGCAACACCGCCGCCCAGCCGCCAGGCCCCGGATTTCCTTCGCACCCGCCGTCGGTGTGGATGATGACTGTTTTCAAAGCGCGCGTTTTCTAACAAAGTAGGACGGAGGCGCGAAGAAAATGTTGTGACGAGCGCGGGAGGAGCGCGGACCGCCGAGTCCGCGTGTTCACAAAAAGGAGAGGTGCTGCAGACGGTCGTGTCCGCAGCAGTAATGAACCACGGAAGACACGGATCACACGGAAAGGAATGTTGAGGAGAATATTTTTCCGTGTGTTCCGTGTCTTCCGTGGTCAATCCATTCTTCAAAACACGAACACGCGGACTCGGCGGTCCGCGCTCCCATCACGCGCGATCGCCGCGCGGGTCGTAGGCGTCGCGCAAACCGTCGCCGAGGAAGTTCAGCGCGAGCAGCGTGCTGATGAGCATCACGCACGGATAGAGCAGCAGCCACCAGTAGATGCGCACGGGATTGATCTGGCCCGCGCCTTCCGAGATGAGCGTACCCCAACTCGCCATCGGCGGCTGAATGCCGAGACCGAGGAAGCTGAGAAACGATTCGTAGAGGATGATCGCCGGCACGGTGAGCGTGAGATAAACAATCACGATGCCGTAAATGTTCGGGAGAATGTGGCTCCACAAAATCCGCGTGTGGCTCGCACCGAGACTGCGGCTCGCGTCCACAAATTGCCGTCCGCGCAACGACAGCACCTGCCCGCGCACGATGCGCGCCATCGTGAGCCACGAGACCGCGCCGAGTCCGATGAAGAGAAAAATCATGGGCGCGTAAATCCCGGCGGTGGTGCCGAAGTGCGTCGTCAGCCAAGTGCGCAGGTGTTTATCGAACGCCGCGACCATCACGATGACGAAGAGGATCGACGGCAGCGAATAGAGGATGTCCACCACGCGCATCAAGAGGCTGTCCCAGCGTCCGCCGATGTAGCCCGCGACCGCGCCCCACGTCACGCCGATGACCAGCGCCACGACGGAACCGACGACGCCGACAAGCAGCGAGATGCGTGCGCCGAAGAACATGCGCGTGAGCAAATCGCGTCCGTGAACATCCGTGCCGAACCAGTGTTGGCCGCTGGGCGGCTGGAATTGCAGGTCAGAAACCGTTTCGTACGCGTAGGGCGCAATCCACGGCCAGAGCACGACGAGCAGCATCAGCGCGATGAGGAACCAGCCGCTGATCACGGCGGGCGAGTGGCGTTTGAAACGCCGCCACGCGCGTTGATTCGGCGTGAGATGCTCCTGAGTGGTGACACCGGGTTCACTCATAACGCACGCGCCGGTCGAGCAGGCTGTAGCTCAGGTCCACGAGGAGATTCAGCACCAGCAGCAGGATGGCGTAGAGCAGCACCAGCCCCACGACCATAAGCGCGTCGCGGTTCTGGAGACTGTTCACGAGGAACGGGCCGATGCCGGGCACGCGAAAAATCGTCTCGACCACGAACGATCCAGTGAGCATGTCCGCGAGCAACGGGCCGGAGTAGGAAACGACCGGCAGCACCGCGAGACGGAAGCCGTGCTTGAACAAGACCTGCGCCTCGCTGAGTCCCTTCGCGCGCGCGGTGGTGATGTAGCCCTCGTGCAACACCGTGGTCATGCCCTCGCGCATCAGCCGCGAGACGCGCCCGGAGAAATACAGGCCGAGCGCGATGGACGGCAGGATGGCGTGGAGCGGACTTTCCCAAAGCCCGGCGGGAAACAATCGCCACTTGATGGCGAACACCACGATCAGCATCGGACCGATGACGAGGCCGGGAATGCAGAACGCGAGCAGCGCGAAGAAACTGCCGAGATGATCGCCCCACTGGCCGCGCTTCACCGCCGTGTAGAAACCGAGCGGGATACCCACGCCTTGCGCGAAGAGAAAGGCCAGCAACCCGAGCGTGAGAGAAACCGGCAGCGCCTGCTTGATGATGTCGTTGACGGTGTGGTTGCGATACTTGGTCGAGAGGCCGAAGTCGCCACGCAGGAGGCCGCCCTGAAACCATTTCATGCTTCCCTCCGCATCGCGCTCCCAACCGAGGCCGAGGTAGCGCAGGTATTGTTTCAACAGCGGTTCGTCGAGGTGATACTTGGCCTTGAGCGCGCGCTCGATCTCCGGCGATGCGGGCGCGCGTTCCTTGTCGAAGGGACTGCCGGGCATGGAACGCGCCAGCACGAAGGCCGTGAACGTGATGATCAGCAGCAGCGGGATGAAGGTGAGGATGCGTCTTAGGAAATACATGGTGGGGAAAACTCCAAATCCCAAACAAGCTCCAAGCTCCCAAGGGCTGGGAGGGGAATTTTTCCCGCAGATTCAGGGAAGCCGCAGATGGGGAAAGGAATCGGTGGCTGTTCTGAATCTATGGGAGAAACCTTGGGGTATTGGGCACGGGGAAAAGCGGCGCTAAAGCGACCGCACTCCAAACGCTGGCGCGCAGCACCAGACGCCTTGCGACTCGCGAAGCGTTTGGAGTGCGGTCGCTTCAGCGCCGCTTTCGAGACGGTGGAACAGGCCGGAAACTCTGCCTGATCACCTGAACGCCACCGTGGTGTTTGAAATGTGGAGCTTGGAGCTTGTTTGGGATTTGGAATTTGGGATTTGGAATTTCCGCCGGCTCCCAGGAAATGTGAATTGCGTTCCATCCTCACTCCCCCTCCTTCTTCGCCTGCGCCCGCGGTGGCGTGTCCTTCCGGTAGATCGCCCAGATCGGGTGCTCGTCGAGAATGTTGTTGTACACCCCGCCGATTTTGTCGGGGTCGAAGAAGTTCACGCCCATGTAGAAATAAACCGGGATGATCGGCATCTCGTCACTGATCAAAATCTTCTCCGCCTCGGCCAGCGTTTTCGCACGGAGCGTCCGGTCGATCTCGTTGTTGCCCTTCCGCATCAATTCATCGTAGCGGGCATTCTTCCAGCCGGTGCGGTTGTTGCCGTTCTCGCTCATGAACATGTCGAGGAACGTGTTGGGATCGTTGTAATCGCCAATCCAACTGCTGCGGCTGATGTCGTAGTCGAGCTGGCTCTGCGCGGAGAGATACACCTTCCACTCGGTCTGGCGCAGTTCCATGGTGATGCCGAGTTCCTGCTTCCACATGGATTGCAACTCGACCGCGATCTGCTTGTTGAGTTCGCTGGTATTGAACAGGTAGTGGAACGTGGGGAAGTTTTTCCCGCCTGGAAAACCGGCGTCCGCCAGCAGCTTGCGGGCGCGTTCGGGATCAAAGCCCAGACCGGCGGGCGCGGTGTAGTTCGCCGTGCCGGGCGGGACGAGGGAATCGGCGGGCAGTTCCCCGGCGCGCGTGATGCGCTCGACGATGCGGCGCTTGTCCACGCAGAGCGCCAGCGCCTGGCGCACGCGCACGTCGTTGAAGGGTTTGCGCGTGGTGTTGAAGCGGACGAACGAGTTGCCGAGGTAGCTGAACACATGGCAGTCCTTCCGCGTTTTCAATACGTCCATCAATTCAGTCGGGATGAGGTTCTTATCCCAGATGATGTCGGCCTGGCCGGTGTCGTAGAGGTTCATCGCGGTGGCGGCGCGGTCGAGCGGGATGAAGTCCACGATGTCGTTGCGCACGTTGGCGGCGTCCCAGTAGCGCGCGTTGCGGCGCACGCGAATCTTCTCGCCGATGCGCCAGAAATCCAATGTGTAAGGCCCGCTGGTCGGCAGCGGCTGCGCGGTGATCCAGTGGTCGCCATGTTTCTCAATCCAATGGCGCGGCACCACGGCCAGCGTGCGGAAGGCGCAGAGGTCGAGGAAGAACGGCGTCGGCCCGATGAGTTCCACGCGCACGGTCTGGCGGTCCACGGCCTGCACGCCCAGTTGCGAGAGGTCTTTAATCTTCCCGGCGGTGATGGACTCCGCGTTCTTCACGAAGAACAACTGGCCAGCGTAGTCGGCGGCGGTCTCGGGATTCACCACGCGCCGCCAAGAATAAACCAAGTCGTCCGCCGTGATCGGTTCGCCGGTGGACCACGCGAGATTGGTGCGCAGGTAAAAGGTGTAAATTTTTCCATCCGGCGAAATGTCCCAGCGTTCCGCGAGCGCGGGCATGGGCGTGGCTTTTTCCGGGTCGAGCCGGGTGAGTCCTTCAAAAAGGCAGAACACGACGCGCCCATCGGGCTGGCCGGTGACGATGGCGGGGTCGAGTGATTCCGGTTCCGCGCCGTTGAGGATGCGAAGGTCGGCGGGCGGCTCGTTCCTCATGCAACCGGTGAGGAGAACGAGGAGCAGCAGGAAGGTTAGTGGGGCAGGCGTCCCGCCTGCCATAGTCCGACAGCCGTCTCGGCTGTCGGAAAAAACACCAGCCGAGACGGCCAGTGGACGGGTGGCAGGCGAGACGCCTGCCCCATTACGAAAAAGGCGAAGCGCCCTCTTCCAGCGAAAGAGGGCGCTCGCGAAACTAATCATAACCGCCAGATTACTTGTTGGTCGGGGCGGCGTTGGTCGTGCCGGGCAGATTCAGTTGAATCGGCGTTCCGGCCGGGGCCGCCACTGCGTTGGTCGGAGCGACAGGCAGCGCGGAGGACGACTGGTTCTTGCTCAAATTCTTCTGCAAGGTCGAGCCGCCGCCACCGCTGGTGTTCTGCACGTTGCCAAGCACGGTGAGCAGAATCGCGAGGGCGAAGAAAATGCCCGCCGACCATCTTGTGATCTTGGTGAGCACGTTGCCGGAGCCGGCGCCAAGGAGCGCGTCCGTGGCCGCGCCACCAAAGGCCTGGCCCATACCGGCCTCTTTCTTGGGCAATTGCACGAGCACGAGCAGCACGAGGAACAGACAGTCGATCACCATGATCGCGGTCAACAGATAGATACTTAACGTCAGCATATTTTTCCTAAATCGTTTTCCTAAATCGAGTTCTTCACGATGTCCGCAAACGAGCGGACTTCCAAGGCCGCGCCGCCGACGAGCGCGCCATCCACGTCGGGGAGGGACATCAACTCGCGGGCGTTGGCCGGCTTGACGCTGCCACCGTATTGAATCCGCACCTTGCGGGCAACGGCTTCGTCAAAATTTTTCACCAGTTGCGCGCGGATGAAGGCGTGGGCGTCCTGTGCCTGCTGGGCCGTGGCGGTCTTGCCCGTGCCGATGGCCCAGACCGGCTCGTAGGCCACGACGGTTTCCATCATCTGTTCCTTGGTCAAGCCTTCGAGGCTGCCGCGCACCTGCGTTTCCAAAACTTTTTCCATCCGTCCGGCCTCGCGTTCGGTGAGCGTTTCGCCGACGCAGACAATGGGCTTGAGCGAGGCGGCGTGCGCAGCGCGCGCCTTCTTCGCGATCAATTCGTCCTTTTCCTCCTGATACTGGCGGCGCTCGGAGTGCCCGAGGATGACGTAGCGCACGGAGAATTCCTTGAGCATCTGCGCGGCGATTTCGCCGGTGTAGGCGCCCATGTTGTTCTCGCTCATGTTCTGCGCGCCGAGGGCGATGTTGCGCGTCGAGAGAATGGCCTTCGAGACTTCGGAGAGCGCGGTGAAGGGCGGGCAGACCACGATGTCCACTTCCTTGACTGCCGCGAGGTCGAGGGCCAGACCTTTCAGCAGGTCGAGCGCCTCGGCCACGGTTTTGTTCATCTTCCAGTTGCCGGCGATGATGAGTTTTCGTTCTTTGTCCATGATTCAATACCGGCTCGCGCCGATTAAGCTGCGGGTTTTTGCATAAGCAGGTTCACCTGACAATGATCGTCCCGCCGGAAGGCGGCGCTCGGTGAATCGTTCTGCTCCAGAATTTTGAAACCAATCTCCTGCACCACCCGGCCCAACGAGCTGTGGTCGTAGAGCCAGCAGTGCTCCATGTCGAACCAGCTCGTGGCCCGCAGCAGCCGCACGGTGAGGTGCGGCATGTGGCGTTTCTCGAAGTTCAGCCACGCCACGAACTCATCCGCCGCCGCCGGGTCGCCCATTTTGTCCACGTATTGGCGCGCCTTCAATCCCACATCCGGCACGATGATGTGCAGCGTGCCGCCGGGCTTGAGGATGGTGAAATAATTCTTCACAACCGCGATGGCGTCATCGAGGTGCAGGTGCTCCAGAAAATGCGAGATGATGATATGGTCCACGGACGCCGGCGGAAACTTCAGCGGGCGACGGCAGTTCGCGAAGAGAAAGTTATTCGGCGTGCGCCGTGCCTGGTAGCCTTCGATCCATTCGCGGGCCGGAGCCTTCAACAACGGCTTGAGCACCGGGTAAAACGGCGCGAGGAAGACGAGAAAATTGCTGTCCACGTTCAAGAAGTCATCAAGGAAATAATTTCCCGACCCGACGTTGAGCCAGATTTTCCCCTGCTTGTTCCTGTAACGCTCCAGGTTCATCAGCGATTGCTCAGGGTCGCCACACCGGGCAATTCCTTGCCTTCGAGAAACTTCAGGCTCGCGCCGCCGCCCGTGCTCATGAACGTCACCTTGTCGCCGAGGCCGGCCTGGTTCAGCGCCTTCACGCTGTCGCCGCCGCCGATGATGGTCTTCGCGCCGTTCTTCTGCGTGGCGTCCACGACCGCGAGCGCGACTGTGTTCGTGCCTTCGGCGAAACGCTTGTCCTCGAACATCCCCATCGGGCCGTTCCACAAAACCGTTTTCGCGCCGCGAATGATCTCCGCGTAACGCTTGGCGGTTTCCGGGCCGACATCAAAGCCCTCGGCGTCATCGGGAATGTCACCCATGACCACGCGCGGGTTCGTCAAATCAAAGATCGGCTTGCCCTTCTTGTTCAGCTTGCCGGAGTCCACGGGCGTCGCGATCACCGTGTCCGTCGGCAGCTCGAAACGCACGCCACGCTGCTTCGCCTTTTCCTCGGCGGACTTCGCGGTGCTGGTGTGATCCTTTTCCACGAGTGACTTTCCGACCTTGCCGCCGTTGGCGAGCTTGAAGGTGTAAGCCATCGCGCCGCCGATGAGCACCGTGTCGGCTTTCTCCAGCAGGCGGTCGATGACTTTGATTTTGTCGGAAACTTTCGCGCCGCCGAGAATCACGACGAAGGGCTTGGCCGGCTTGTCCAGTTCGTCGCCGAGAAATTTCAACTCGCGCTCCATAAGCAGGCCCGCCGCGCACTTCCCGCCGCGCTTTGCCACGACGTGAGCCACGCCCGCCGTCGAGGCGTGCGCGCGATGCGCCGCGCCGAACGCGTCGTTCACATACACGTCCGCGACCTTCGCCAGCTTCTCCGCGAACGCCGGATCATTCGCCTCTTCCTCGTTGTAGTAGCGCACGTTTTCCAGCAGCAGGATGCCGCCAGCGGGCAGCGCATTCGCCGCCGCCTCGACTTTGTCGCCAATGCAATCGTCCACAAACTCCACAGCTTTCCCGCCCAGCATCTCGGAAAGTTTTTTCGCCACCGGCCGCAACGACATCGATGGCTCGCGCTGGCCCTTGGGCCGCCCGAGGTGCGCGGCGAGGATGACCTTCGCGCCCTGGCTCGTGAGCAATTGCAGCGTCGGGAGCGTTTCCTTGATGCGCGTGGTGTCGTTGATGACCATCTGGCCATCCTGCTCCGCCATCGGCACGTTGTAATCCACGCGCGTGAAAACGCGCTGGCCGCTGAGATTGTTCAGGTCGTTGACCGTGAGTTTTGCCATAAAAACAAGGGCCGGAGGATAGCCAGCGGGTATTTCGAGTCAAAAGGATTTCCGGCGGCACTGGATGGGCCAATACCCGAGTGCCATTCAGAAATGAAAAAGCCGGGCACCCGCCTCCCTGAAAGAGCGGGCACCCGGCTTTAGCCGATACTCCATTCAGCGTAGCCGCTGATGGCGATTTCTAATTACGGATAGACCGAACGGTAGTAGCGCGTGGGCGCTCCCGTCGTGTCGGTGAACTCAAACCGTCCGGCGCTGTCTGCGGTCACGCTGGCTCCCGGCAGATCGGTCCAGGCCGCCGGCGCGAGCGATTCGGTGGACTGCAACCGATACGTGCGTCCCGGAATGCCGCTGCCCTTGATCAGGTAGCTGTTGCCGCCGACATGGCTGATGGTCAGGTTCTCCGTCGGAACATTGTCCACCTTGATCGCCACCGTGACCGTGCCCGTGGCGCTGCCGCCGCGTCCGTCCGTGATGGTGTAGGTGAACGAATCCACGTTCGTGTGGCCCTCGGCGGGCGTGTAATAAACCCACGCGCCGACCACCGTGACGGTGCCGTTGCTCGCGCTGGCGGAACTGACCGTGATGTTCAACGTGTCGGCGTCCGCGTCGCTGTCATTGCCCAGCAACGTGCTCAACCGCACCTTCACGCCCTGCGTCGGGTAACGCTCAATGGTGTCCGCGTTCGCGACCGGCGGCGTGTTGATGACCTGCACCGGCGTGAGCGCGTTCGTGCTGCCGATGAAGTTGCCGCTGCCGCCGTACTCCGCCACGACCGTATGCGTACCGAGCGCCAGTGTGTTGATCGTAAACGTCGCGATTCCGCCCGCGAGCGTGGCGGAACCAGCCACAGTGCCATCAATGCGGAAGTCCACCGAACCCGTGGGCGTGCCGGCGCCGGGCGCGACCGCCGCGACCGTCATGGTGAAGGTCACGTTCGCACCGGGCAGCGCGGGATTCGCCGAGCTGGCAATCGAGCCGGTCGTGACCGACTGCGTGATCGTCAGCGTCCCGGCCGTGTAGCTGAACGAGTAATTCGGACTCGTCGCACCCGACGCGATGATCGGATACGTGCCGACATCGCTCGTCGCCGTCGCCGCCGTGCTGATGGTCGCCAGTGTCGTGAGATCGTTCGTGCCCTGACTGAGCACGAAGCCCGTGTAGCTGGCGGTGAACTCAGGCAATGTTTCGCCAAACGCCTTCGTCTTGTTGTGGACGGCAACGGTGATCTCGGCCGCCGTCACCGTGAGCGTGCCGCTCACCGGCGTGATGGCGTAATTCGGATCCGCCGCGCCCGTGACCGTGATGGCGTAGGTGCCGACCGGGCTGCTCGCGCTGGCCGTGGTGCCGAGCGTTGGCGGCGTGGCAATGCTCGTGTCGCCATTCACCAGCCCGGTGTAAGTGGCGGTGAAGGCCGGCAACGCCGCGCCATAAACCTTGCTCTTGTTGTCCGCCGCGATGGTGAGCGGCGCAGGTGTCACGGTCAGCGTGCCATTGACGTGCGTGATGGTGTAGTTCGCATCCACAGCTCCACTGGCCGTGATGGCATAAGTGCCGACCGGACTCGAGGCCAGGCCGACGTGAGCCAGCGTGACGGCGGTGTCGAGGCTCGACGCCGTGTCGCCATTCACGAAGCCGGTGTAAGTCGCGCTTGGGGCCGGCAGCGCCGCGCCATACACCTTCGTCTTGTCATCCGCCGCAATGGTGAGCGGGGCCGGCGACACGTTCAGACCCACGTTCGTGGCCACGCCAAGAAAGCTCGCGGTGTCCGCCGGAGTGAAGGTGACGGACAAGGTTTGTCCCGCGCCGGCGTTCAGCACCGTGCCCGCCAGAGGCGTGTAAGTGAACGTGCCGTTCACGTTCGTGCTGGCGAAAGTGACCGCGGCGCTCAACTGCGCGCCACTCAGCGCCGTGCCGTAGATGATGTCCACCGGCGTGGCCCACGCGATGGCGGGATACGTCGCGCCGGTGATTTCCAGCGCCCACTCGGTGAGCTGGTTCGTGCCGCCGGTCTCGACATCCACGAGGTAGAGCGTCCACTCGCCCGCCGCGTTCAGCCCGTTGAAGGAGCTGAGGAACGCGCTGGGTGAGGACGCGTCCGTGACCGCGCCCGGATCGGCGGTGCGCCCGTCCGGCTGCCAGACGCCGGTGAGCAGGCCGCCCGCCGGATTGGTCACGCCGCGATACAGGTGGATGTCGCCGTTCGCCGCGCTGGCGGCGAAGGTCACGTTGAAACCGCCATCGTCATAGCCCGCGGGATTGCCCGAGGTCTTGCCGACGCGGTTGAGGAGCACGGCAAACCCGCTGGAGTGCCGCACGTATCCGTACAGGTCGCCGTTGAATTCGCCGGCGACTTTTAGTTTCACCTTCACGTCCGCGATGTTCGCAATGGACGACGAAATACTTCGCACGTCATGCAGACCGGAGGCGTGGCCGTCCGGCACCACGCGGTTGGTGGTGAAGGTGTGTGTTTCGATGATCTGCCCGCTCAGGAGTGGCGTCGCCGCCGCTCCGAGGAGCACCGTCAGGAGTATGGCTTTTAACTTCATACCGTTATGTGTTTTTGTTTTTCAGGGATGCGCAGGGTTGTGAAATTCCTTCCCGCGTCTGCGCGACCGCGGGAGGGAAATTATTTTGCGTGAAAGGAGGAACCACGGAAGACACGGAAGACACGGAAATAGACCAAACGCCCAGCGACGGTTTCCTTCCGTGTCTTCCGTGTTTTCCGTGGTTCTTCATGGCTGGGCGCTCCGGTAAAGCCGCGCGGCCTGGGGCGGCGGCGTGTCCACGAACTCGAACTCGCCCCGGCCATTCGCGGTGGCCATGGCCGCCGTCTGCCAGGACGGCGCGTTCACATCGTTGGAAAATTGCATCGAGTAGGTGCGGCCCGGAATGCCGCTGAAACGCACGCGCACCGAGCCATTTCCCAAATCCTCGACCAGCACGTTCGGTGTCGCGGCGTGGTTGGAAACGACGACGGTCGTCGCGAGGGCGGTGAGGTTGGTCCCGCGCTGGTCCGCCACGGTGTAGTTGAACGTGTCGAGATTCGTCAGCCCGACGGGCGGCGTGTAAAGCACCCAATCGCCGAGACGCGAGATGGTGCCGGTCGCGCTGCTGGTCGTGGCCAAATTGGTCAGTGCGAACCAGTCGGGCGTGAGAAAATCCGTCGTGCGCGCCTTGAAGCCCTGGTTCACGAAGCGGTCGAACTGCGGCGCGGGCGCGGGCTGTTTGCGAATCGTGAACGTGTCGCGCACCGCCGCTGTGCCGAGCATCTTCACGTCCATGCGGTTGCTGCTCACGTCGATGACCACCGAGCCGAGTTCGTTGAGTGACAGAAACATCGCCGCATGATTCAGGCTGCCGCCGCTGATCTGCCCGCTGCTGCCGGCCACGATGTAGGCCGCGCCGTCGCCCGACGTTTTCACGTACGCGCCGTTGTTGGTCTCGCGACCGTCACCCGCGTCGAGCTTCATGCCCGGCGTCAGCGTGCCGGACAAACCGTAGTGGCCTTGCAAGAGGAAGGAGCGCTCGTACGAATGGCTGTGCCCGGCCAGCACGAGATCAACGCCATGCTCTTCGAGAATGGGGAGAAACCGTTGCCGCATCTCGATCAGTTCGGTTTCCGAATCGGAGTTGTGGCTGCCCTTCGTGTAGGGCGGATGATGCCAGAAGGCGACGAGCCACTCCTGCGTGTGCGCGGCGAGATCGGCGCGCAGCCAGTCCGCCATCGCGCCATTGGTCGCGCGACTGGAAGACATTGAATCAAGGCAGACGAAGTGAATGTTCGCGTGGTCGAACGAGTAATATTTCTCCGTGCCGGACGCCACGCCGCCCGCTTCGCCGTTCTGCGGCAGCGAAAAGATGTTGAAGTAGGGAAGCGTCGCGGGCGGCGTCGTGCTGTGCGCCGTGTCGTGATTGCCGATGGTTGGCCACACCACCGTGTTGCGCAGCACCGTCGGATACATGTCGAACACCGCCGCCTGATACTCCTGGTCTGTGCCCGTGTTGTAGGCGTTGTCGCCGAGCATCAGGAACAGATCGGCGGGCTGGTTCGTGGCGTAGTTCAGGTAGTAATCGCGCACGGCCCGCGCGTTGGCGTTCGCCGTGCCGCTGTCGCCCACGACCCAGAGGCGCACGGGTTTGTCGGGACCAATGGGCGGCGCGGTGGTGAAGAAATAATTCGTGCCGGACGCCAGCGTGTTCGTCCCCGCCGCGAGGGCGTAAAAGAATTTCGTGTCCGCCGGAAGATTCGTCAGCGCGACGACATGCTCCGTGGTCGCGGGTTGGTTGGTGAAAGAGAAGTTCAACTCTGCCGCGTTCGTCCCGAAGCGCACCACGCTGTTCGTCGCCGTGTCCGTGCGCCAGCGGAGGATCACGCCGTTCGTCGTGCCGCTCTGCAAATACGGCCCGCGCGTGATGACCGGCGGCATGGGTACGGCGGGCGGCAGGGCCATCAGTTGCAGATCAAAACTGATGTCGCTGCTGTTCGCCGCACTCTGATGAATCTCGACCGCGATGACGTTCGTGCCGGTGACGAGGAGGCTGCCGGCGCTGGCGAGGCTGGCCGTGTCGAGCGTGTTGTCGTTGGCACTCCCGGATAACGTGTTGAACAGGATCGAACCGGACGGCATGTTCGCACTGCGGAAAATTTCCGTCCCGTTCAGATAGACCACCGCGCCGTCATCGCGAATGACGCTCAAGAGCAGTCGCGAGAAGGCGGACGGATCACCCACCATCCATGCACGGCGAAAGTAAGTCGTGAGGTAACGATTGTTCGCGTCCGGCCCGTAGCCCACGACGGTCGCCTCATCGCCATCGCCGTAGCCGAGTTGCGCCGGGCCATCGGCCCAGTTCGAATCAGCAAACGCCGTCGCCCGCCAGGCCGTGCCTTGATCCGATCCGTTGTCGAGGTAACGCCAGTTCGCACCCTGCGCGATGAGCGTGTTCGTGCCGGAAGGTGAATTCGTCACCGTGACCACGACCGGGGCCGACGTGCTGATCGCGCCGGAATTGTCCGTGGCGCGGGCGGTGAACGTGGCCGTGCCGAGTGGCGCGTTGCTCCAGGTGAACGAATAGGGCGCAGCAAGATCCGTCGCCACGCGCGCACCATCCACGAAGAAAACAACCTGCGTGACCGAGCCGTCCGGGTCCGTCGCGGTGGCGTTCACCACGAGGTTCACTCCCGAAACCAGGTTCGTGTTGTTCGCCGGCGCGGTGATGGAAACAACCGGCGGCTGGTTCGGCGCGGTGCCCACGAACGCCACCGGCGACCACGCCGAAGCGCCCGCCGAATTAGTCGCGCGCACGCGGAAATAATAAGTCGTGACCAGCGCCAGTCCGCCGTTCGTGTAGTTCGTGAGATTCGCGCCCAGCGTCGTCACCGGCGTGAAAGCGAGTCCATCCAGCGAGCGTTCGATCTCGAAGCCCAGTTCATTCGTCGGCGTGTTCGGCCAGGTGAGCCGCGCCTGTGTGCTCGACACGAGCGCGGCGGTGAGGTTCGTCGGCGCAAGCGGCGGCGCGGCCTGCAGGCCTTTCAAAATGGTGAAGTGATCCTGAATGACTCCGGCGGAAGTCAGGAATCTGAAATCCAGCCGCTCGCCTTCGAGGTCCAAAATCACCGAGCCGAACGAACTGCTGCTCATAAACATAATGGGATGATCCATGGAGCCGGCCTCGCTGCGCCCCGAGGTGCCGGCGGTGCAATGAATGGAACCTTGATCCGCGCCCAGCGTGCCGGGTTTGAGATACGCGCCCGTGCCGTTGGTGCGACCGTTACCCGCGTCGATCTTCATCGTGTCGTTGAAGGTGTTCGCGAGTCCGTAGTGGCCGTTGATCAGCATCGAGCGCTCGTAGTTGTGGCTGTGGCCCACGAGCGTCAGGTCCACGCCGTATTCCTCGAAGATCGGCACGAAGCGCTGCCGCATCTCCACGAGTTCAACCACGTTGTCCGAGTTGTGACCGCCGCGGCTGTAGGCCGGGTGATGATAAAACGCCACGACCCACTGCTGCGTCGTCGAGGACAAATCCTCGCGCAGCCATGTCGCCATCGGGCCGTTCGTGGTGCGCGCGCTGGTCATCGAATCGAGACACACGAAATGCACGTTGGCGAAATCGAAGGAGTAATACTTCTCCGTGCCGGACGGGACGCCGCCGGATTCACCCGCCGCCGGGAGCGCGAACATTTTGAAGTAAGGAATGGTGAGCGTGGGGTTCGCGCTGCCCGCCGTGTCGTGATTGCCAATCGCCGGCCAGAGCGGCGTGTTACCCAGCACGTTCGTGTACATGTCGAAGATCGCGCCCTGATACTCGACGTCGGTGCCGTTGCTGTAGGCGTTGTCGCCGAGGAGCAGGATCAGATCCGAGCGCGGCGTGTTGGTGGTGAAGTTGTAATAGGCATTGCGCACTGCCGTTTGATTGGCATCGCGCGTGCCCGGATCGCCGAGCACCCAGACGCGCACGGGCCGGTTCGTGCCCGCGAGCGGCGTGGTGGAGAGAAAATAGTTCGTGCTCGCGGCCAGCGTCACGTTCGTGGTGCCGACGGAATAGTAGTAGCGCGTCTCGGGTTGAAGGTCCGCGAGCAGAACGAAGTGATCATTCGTGAACGCCAGTTCATCGCTGAAATTAGTCAGCGCCGCGGCGTCCGTTCCGTAGCGCACGCGCCCGGCGGTGAACACATCGGTGCGCCAACACACGATGCCGCTGGTGGGAGCGGGCGACTGGAGATACGGCCCGCGCGTCACCTTCGCGTTCGCGACATTCAGCGTGATCGCGACTGAGAGGTTCGTCGCGCCGTGGTGGTCCGTGGCGGACGCGGTCAGCGCGTGGCTGCCCACGGGTGGATTGGTCCAGGTAGTGGAGAAAGGCGCGCTGGTGTCCGTGGCGAGCGGCGCTCCATTCACGAAGAAGACAACCTGCGTGACCGTGCCGTCGCTGTCCGTGGCGCTGGCGGTGATGAGAACATTGGTCGGTGAACTGACCGTGGAATTGTGCAGCGGCGCGGTGAGGCTGATCGCAGGCGCGGAGTTCGAGGCGACGACGAGCGCGACCGGAGCCGAAGTGTGACTGCCGCCCGCATCCACGGCCACGGCGGTCAAGGAGTAGCTGCCGGGCGGCGCGTTGCTCCACGTCATGGCCCACGGCGCGCTGATGTTCGTGCCGAGAGAATTCGTGCCCGCGAAAAATTCTACGGACGTGACCGGCCCGTTGGTTTCGTTGACGGCGGCGGCCAGTGACACCGGTTGCGGAATTGTGCTCAAGGAACCATTCGTCGGTGATGTGAGCCGCACGATGGAGTCGTGGACGGCGAGGCTCACCACGGACGACGTGGCCGCGAGTCCGGTGTGGTCCGTGGCCACGGCGCGCAGGGCGTGGAAGCCGAGCGGCGGATTCGTCCAGATGAAACTGAACGGCGCGTTGGTGACGCTCGCGAGCACGACGCCGTTCGTGAAGAACGCGACATTGGTCACCGTGCCGTCGAGGTCGCTGGCGCTGGCTTCGAGCGTCACGTTGGTAGGCGCGATAAATTCTGCGCCGCTCACCGGATTCGTCAGTGTCACGGAGGGCGAAGTTTCAAAGTTGTAGCCCGCCACCCAGGTCGGGCCGTTCAGCAGCGTGCCGTTGATGCCGCTGGAGCCGGAGTTGGTTGCGGTCGTCCCAGCGCCTTCATCCAGCGACCAGCGGCCAACGAGACCGGGCGCGGAGACGATTTGCCGCTGATAATTCTCCGCAATCTCGCCGGGCGAGCGCGCGTAGTTCCAGATGCGCGCTTCATCCAGCACACCGGAGAAAAAGCCCGCCGCCGCGCCCGAGGAATCCAGCGCGGAGGCCAGCGCAGCGTGTTGAATGCTGTCGAGCCGGAGGCGCTGGCCGACGAAGAGCGTGGTCTCCAGCACGCCGTTCAAGTAGAGCCGCCACGTCGCGCCGTCATACGTCGCCGCGGCGTGATACCAGACGTTGTTCGACAGGACGGTGATTCCAGCGACGGGATAGTTTTGACCCAGGGAACTGCTGCCCGGCCCGGCCTCGAAATCGGCCACCAGCCGGCTGTCCGAGGCGCGGATGGCCAGGATGTAATTCATGTCCCGGTTGTCGCCGTCCGCCTCGCCGCGCCCTTTGCTGATCAGCGGAATGGCATCGGTGACGCCGCCGCCCCCGGTGCCCGTGGCCAATCCCGCGCCCGTGCGCTTGAACCACACTTCCGCCGTGACGTTGGAAACGCTCAGCCCGAGCGCGGTGCCGAAGGTGATGTAGTCGTTGCTGCCGTCAAACTGCACCGCCGTGCCCGCCCGCGCCGGAAGCGCCCCGCCGCCCGTGGCCCACACCACACCCGCCGCGAGGCAAGCCCAGCCGCACGCGTAACGCGCGCGCAGCAAAAGACTGGAACAAAAATTAGGTTGGATGACCACGGGATGCGCCCCGGATGTTGACCGCTAAAACACTGCCCAGTTGCCCCTCGGACGTCAAGACGGCTAACCTCCGCGCATGGCATTCGATTCCTTTCGCGACTGGATCAACACCCTCGACCGGGCGGGCGAGCTGAAGCGCATTGCCCAGCCTGTCGCGACCGAGTTGGAAATCACCGAGCTCGCCGACCGCGAGATGAAGCAGCCCGGTGGCGGGAAGGCGCTGCTGATCGAGAAGCCCACGGTCAACGGCGTGGTCTCGCCGTTCCCCGTCGCCATCAACACGCTCGGCTCGCACAAACGCATGGCCCTGAGCATGGGCGCGAACACCGTGGACGAAGTCGCCGCCGAACTCGGCGCGCTGATGAAAGCCAAGCCGCCGACTTCCATGCGCGAGGCGATGAAGCTGCTCTGTCTCGCGCTGGATTTGCGCCACGCGAAGCCAAAGGTTGTGAAGGATGGCCCGTGCAAGGAAGTGATCCACAAGTTTGACGCCCCGCCCACCCGCACCGAACCGTGGCCGTCTGCTCCTGAAATCCTCAATCCCCAATCCTCAATCCCCAATCCTCAATGCCCCACTCTGCTGAACCTCCCAATCCTGAAGTGCTGGCCCTTGGATGGAGGAAGATTTGTGACGCTGCCCTGCGTCGTCACCAAGGACCCCGACACCGGCGAACGCAACGTCGGCATGTATCGTGTGCAAATCTACGACGAGCGCACGACGGGGATGCACTGGCAGTTGCAGAAGGTCGCCGCGCGCCACGGACGTCGTTACTACGAGAAAGGCGAACGCATGCCTGTCGCGATTTTTCTCGGCGGTGATCCGATGTATCCCTTCGCCGCCACCGCACCGATGCCCGACGGGTTGGATGAGTTTCTCCTCGCCGGATACTTGCGGAAAAAGTCCGTGGAGTTGGTGAAGTGCGAGACGAATGATTTGGAGGTGCCGGCGAACTCCGACTTCGTGATCGAAGGCTACATTGACCCGACCGAGCCGCTCCGCGACGAAGGCCCGTTCGGCGACCACACCGGCTATTACACGTTGCCCGAGCCGTATCCCGTCTTCCACGTCACCGCCATCACGCACCGCAAGGACGCCGTCTATCCCGCCACCATCGTCGGCATCCCGCCGATGGAAGACTTCTACATTGGCGGCGCATCCGTGAAACTTTTCCTGCCCATCATCAAGATGAACTTCCCCGAGATCGTGGACCTCGCGCTGCCGGCGGAAGGCGTCTTCCACAACCTCGTCTTCGTGAGCATCCGCAAGACCTACCCGATGCAAGCCTACAAAATCATGCACGGCCTCTGGGGCATGGGGCAGATGATGTTCACCAAATACATCATCGTGGTGGACGACGACGTGGACGTGCATAACACGAGCGAAGTCCTCTTCCGCCTCTGCGCCAACACCGACCCGCAACGCGACAGCCTCTTCACCAAAGGCCCGTCCGACGTGCTCGACCACGCCACCAGCGAAATCGCCATCGGCAGCAAACTCGGCTTAGACGCGACGAAGAAAATTGCGGGCGAAGGTTTCAAACGCGCCTGGCCGCCGCTCATCAAAATGGATGAAGCGGTGAAGAAGAAAATTGATGCTCTGTTTAATCGAACTCGCTAACCTCAACACACCTTTATGTCAGAACTCATAACCCGAATCCAAGCCGACATCGCCAAAGACCCTTACTACAAGGACAACTTCGCCAATGATGGGGAGCGTTTCTTGGCTTGGTATCTGCGGAACATTCACCAACGAACAGCAGTCGAAGCACGACAGGACATCACCGACGGGCAGCACGACAAAGAAATTGATGCTGTCATCGTTGATGACGAGAAGCGCAAGGTTTTCATTTTCCAAGGCAAGTTTTTCACCGCGACGTCCGTTGATGGCGGGCCGATTCAGGAAATCCTAGCAGCTTGGCTGCGCATCCAAGACATCCCTTCACTCCAAGAAGCTGCCAATGAAAAGTTGCGTCCAAAACTTGAAGCGGTCGCGGAGGCGCTGAAAGACGATTACGAAGTTGTGTTCGAGTTGGTGACGACGGGAACGCTCACCGAGGCGGCGCAAAAGGATTTGGAATCATTTCAGAATCAAATCGGCGACTTCGAGCACCCCGAATGCAGCATCACGCTCGTGGATTCTGCCACCATCAAGTCGCGATGGGACGAAGCCCTCACCCAAGAACTGCCCAAGCTCAAACATGCTTTCACTCTTCAAGCGGGGCGTTACTTGTTCGTCGAAATTGGTGGAGTGAAAACTGTGCTTGCTGCCGTTCCGCTCTCGGAATGCGTGAAGATTCCCGGCATTGCCGACGGGCGGTTATTCCGAAAGAACGTCCGGCAGTCCTTGGGTCTGAGCAACAAAGTGAACAAGGGACTCAAACAGACAATTCAGGGCGAAACGCCGCAATATTTTTTCCTGTTCCACAACGGCATCACCGCGTTGTGCGAGAAGCTCACGATTGATGACCAGAAGCATGAGTTGGTGCTGGACGGCATGTCTGTCGTGAATGGTTGTCAGTCTTTGACGACAATTCGGGCTTGTTCAGAGAAGGCGAAGAACGCTGCCAACTCTCACGTCCTCTTTCGTTTCTACGAGATTCCGCAGAAAGACCTCGCTGACAAGATCAGCATCTACACGAATTCGCAGAGTGCGGTGAAGGCGCGAGACCTTCGCAGCAACGACAAGCGCGTGATTGCGCTCAAGCGCGCGTATCAAGCGCGCTTTCCGCAGGGTTATTTTATCGCCAAGCGCGGAGAACAACGCCCTGCGGACAAGGCGCAAGACCAAACTGTTGATATTGTGGAACTGGCCCGTGCTCTCGCGGCATGGCATCTTCGGATGCCCATTATCGCTGGCAACGAAAACCGGCTTTTCGATAAACACTTTGAGCAGTTGTTCCGCGCCGATTATCCTCCCGAAGACATTGAGGCCTTGAACCGTTGGTCACGGAAAATCGATGAGCTTTGGGATTCGAGCAAACTGAACTTGAACGACCAACTCATCGCAACGCCGAGTCTCGCCAAATACGAATTGCTTTACGCGGTGCAACTCTCCTTCTGCTCTGCAAGCAAACAGCTCGACAAAGTTCCAGCGCCTTCCGCCACGATGCCGGCCTTTGCTTCGTCTGCCGATCTAATCGTGACCAACGCTGCGGTAGGTTTTGAAAATGCGTTCCAAAGCGCGCGGCAGGAATACGAAGCGAGCAACAAAGTTTTTAGTCCACAAAACTGGCTCAAATCGAAGGACAGTCTCACTAAGATTCAAGGCTCAACCACGATGTTGATCAACATGCTCCAGAACATGCCCGGCGGTGCTGCGCTCAAAACAACGCTGACACTCAAACCGGAAATCTTTGGTCTGCGTTGGTCCAGCGAGTAGCGCCAGCCCCAACGGGGCTGTGTCTCAAAGCCCAAGGTTGCGAGGCACGAGGGTTATCGTCCGCAAAACATTCCCAACCGCAACGCGGTTGCGTTGACCGAGTTCATGTTGCACCTGCAACAAAAGGTTGTCATGGGTCAGGCGCGGTGGAACGTGCGCAGTTGCCGGGTGGCGTCCCGGAGCACTTCCACCCGCCGCCGGTCCTTGCGGACGGCCACCAAAGCCTGTTGCCCCAAATAATCGGACGGCAGAATGCGGGCCGGCAGCAGTCCCGCCATGGCGGGATCACCGCGTCCAGCCATCCCGCTTTGCGGGACGCTCTGCCGCCGCCCAGCGCAGCAACGCCTTCGCTGCCACGTCGTTCCGCAGCGCGCCGCCAGCACTTTCAGATGCCGGGCCTAGCGGCGGTTGATGCTCTCGAAGTCCCACGCGCCCGCGACGATTTCCGCGTCCGCAGCTCCGTCAGGAGCAGAATCTTTGCAGAACCCCGCACAAATCTCCAGCCCCGTCGGGGCGAAATATGCCGCTCCTGACGGAGCTTGAATCCAATTTCGTCGCACAACTACAAAGATATCGCCCCGCTGGGGCTGCTGCGACTCGCCCCGAACACCGCCCCGCAACGCGACAGCATGGTGGCCGTCCGCAAGGACTCACCAAAGGTCCGTCCGATGTGCTCGACCACGCCACCAGCGAGATCGCCAGCGGCAGCAAACTCGGCATTGACGCGACGAAGAAACTCCCCGGCGAAGGTTTCAAACGCCCCTGGCCGCCGCTGATTCGTATGGATGAAAACGTGCGAAAGAAAATTGACGCCTTGTTCCGAGAGTCGAGCCGTTGACTTGCCGCCGAAAAATTGGAGAATGTCACCGCTATGACAACGCCAGCCCTGTCCGACATCGAAAGCGAGTTCGCGCGCCTGTCACCCGAAGCTCAACTTGGTCTTCTGGAACGCCTCATTCATCGCGCCCGCGTGGCCGTGTCGGGACGCCGCGACTCTTGGGAAGCCGATCTCTCCGCGATGGCCGCCGACCCGGAGATGCGTCGCGAACTCAGTTGCATCAAGGCCGAGTTCAGCGTCACCGAAGCCGACGGACTGGAGAAGTGCTGATGGCTGTCCAGCGTGGCGAGATCTATTTCGTGAACCTGAATCCCGTGCAGGGACGGGAACAGGCGGGACACCGCCCGGTGTTGGTGTTGTCCGTTGACGCCATCAACCGCTTGCCGCTGGTTGTTACGGTCGTCGTCGGCACCAAAGGCGAGAACGTCACGCGCGACTACCCGACCAACGTTCGCATCCCGACGGCGGAAAGTGGTTTGCCGCTGGAGACGGTCTTCCTCTGCTTCCAACTGCGCTCACTCGACTCCGGCCGCTTTGCCGGCCCGGCGGCGGGCAAAGTTTCGGGGGCAGTGCTCGAAAAAGTTGAAACCGCCGTTCGCCACTGCCTGGGGCTGTAGCATCACCATGAAACGCGAACACATCGGTTCGGATTTCGACGGCTTCCTGCAAGAGGACGGCCTGCTGGCGGAGTGCGAAGCCGGCGCGCTTAAGCGCGTCGTCGCCTGGCAAATTGAGCGCGAGATGAAACGCCGCAAGATTTCCCGCGCCAAGCTCGCCAGCCGCATGAAGGCCAGCCCTGCCGCGCTCGACCGCCTGTTTGCGCCCGACCATTCCTCCGTAACGCTCCAGCTTTTGGAACAAGCGGCACTCGCTCTGGGGCGGAAACTCAAGGTCGAATTGGCTTAAGCCTCTGCGCCCACACCGACGCACAGCGCGACACCATCTTCATCCCGCAGTCGCGGGATCCGTCCGACGTGCTCGACCACGCCACGAGCGAAATCGCCAGCGGCAGCAAACTCGGCATGGACGCCACGAAGAAACTCCCCGGCGAAGGTTTCAAACGCCCCTGGCCGCCGCTCATCAAGATGGATGCGGCGGTGAGGGCGAAGGTCAACGCGCTATTTGGGAACGGCAGTGACAATACGTCCTCAGGCAGATAGTCTGGCGAAGCCAACATGAGCCTACGTCAGTCAGCAAAGAGCCCGTTGCAAGCCCGACGATGGGCGATCCGGTTGACGGCCCGCGTCAAAGAAGTCTTGTCGGCTCATCCTCACGCCGACCCGGACAACGTCCGTCACACGTTGATTTTGCTGGAGCAACCCCCGTTGGAACGATTGCAAAGGAGCCTGATCCGTGGCCGCGCCACTGCCATTTTCAGAGCGTGAACTGCGCCTGCTGCAGATTTTACTGAAACGCAAAGTGCGGTTCATGGTCGTCGGGCTTTCCGCCGCCACCCTGCAAGGCGCGCCCGTTGTCACGCAGGATGTTGACCTCTGGTTTGAAAACCTTGGTGAACTGAAAATTTCGCGCGCGTTGCAGGAAGTCGGCGCGGCGTATGTGCCGCCCAGCAATTTTAATCCGCCGATGCTGGCGGGGGCGGGCGCGGAACTCTTCGACCTCGTCCTGCGCATGGACGGCCTGGGTACATTCGCCGACGAAATCAAAAACTGCGTGGAGATTTCCTTGGGGCGGCAAAAGCTCAAGGTGCTTTCGCTGGAACGGATTCTCGCCAGCAAAATCGCCGCAAACCGTGCCAAGGATCGGCTGACCATTCCCGTGCTGCGCGACGCGCTGGCCGCAACACAAACCTTGAAACGTCGGTCGAAAAGGAAATGAACGTCGCCAGCGGCAGCAAACTCGGCATCGACGCGACGAAGAAACTCCCCGGCGAAGGCTTCAAACGTGCATGTCCGCCGCTCATCAAAATGGATGCGGCGGTGAAGGCGAAGGTGGAAAAGCTTTTCAACCAACACTGACGCGATGCTTTGCAATACCGTCAAAAGTCTTTCCCCCCTCCGCATGCCTGTTCTAAACTCGGTTTGTGCAGGAAGCACTTTGAAAACCCGTTCAGTGAACTCTCGAGAACAAGATTTGAAGCGAATCAAAGCAGCCATTGAGGCGGACCTTGTCCTGTCGGCTGCGAATGCGTTGGTTGCAAATGGCGATTCGCTTCAGTTGTTGAAGAAGCTTCCCGCGCACTCGGTGTCGTTGATTCTGACTGACCCGCCTTATCACGCGACGAAGAAACGCAACATTTACGGCGACACCGCATTCGCTGAGGACAAGCATTATTTGGAGTGGATGGCAGAATATGCGGTGGAGTGGGGACGCGTTCTCCGCCCGAACGGCTCGCTGTTCTGCTGTTGCGATTCGTCCATGTCAGCGCGCCTCGACGTGCTGTTCTCAAAGAACTTCAACCTCCTTTCCCACATCGTCTGGACCAAGCCGAACGACCCCGGCTTCGATGGCTGGAAAGGCAAGATGAAGAAGGAAGCTCTCCGTCAGTGGTATCCTCACTCGGAGCGCATTCTCTTTGCCGAACCGGCAGTCGAAGGAAACCTCTTCCGTTCTGCGTTCGCTCTATTTCTGAAGAAAGCCAGAAAGCAAGCTGGCCTGTCCATGCACCAACTTACCGCCAAGATTGGCGCGCACGGCAAGGTCAATCACGGCGGGGCAGTGTCCAACTGGGAGGATGGCCGGAACACTCCCAGCCGGGAGCAATACGACAAGATGCGTCAGGCCTTGATGGAAACCGGGAAAGTTGACCCACTGCCGCCATACGAGGATGTAATCCGCCCGTTCGTGATGGACGCTTCCAAAGAATTTACGGACGTGTGGACATTTCCTTCGGTCCGACCGTACAAGGGCAAACATCCGGCGGAGAAACCTGCGGCGTTGTTGGAACACGCCATCAAAGCGACCACTTATCCCGGCGACATCGTTCTCGATTGTTTCGCTGGCAGCGGGAGCACCGTGCTGGCCGCGTTAAAACTCAAGCGGCGCGCGGTGGCAATGGAGATTGAATCTGATTGGGCAGAAGCGATTACCGAACGAGTTGAGGAGGCATCCGAGAATGACGCCCCATTCACCGGCGCACGAAACGGCAACGGTGTCGCGCTGCCTCGAATCAACGGGCACAAGACTCGTCAGCTTGCGCTTTTCGACTCTGGCAAGTGACCTTCTTGGATGTTGCGGTGAAGAACTTGGCCCATCCACATCAACGTAGCTAGTGTAGTGTCTCACAAACGACTGGAGTTATTTTCCTTTGTTTTTTCGCATTCGTGGTCGAGTGCATCCTGGCTTGATCGTCTCGAGTGTCTGCCTGCAGCGCTTCAGCTTCGCAACGATTGAAT
>Ga0163150_10000627_pt1 | contig 64489 bp, 46 predicted proteins | sample OliLakLV19P2IB_FD_148628 | JGI IMG/M metagenome (GOLD analysis project Ga0163150, IMG submission 148628) | Freshwater microbial mat bacterial communities from Lake Vanda, McMurdo Dry Valleys, Antarctica - Oligotrophic Lake LV.19.P2.IB | ecosystem: Environmental > Aquatic > Freshwater > Lake >...
ACGCGGGCGTTTCGAGCCGAGTATGCGTCTGAGGCGCCACCGCCCGGAGACAAAGCGGCACTCCTGCCCGCGTGGTTTCGCGAGCACTGCCCGGAAATTTTCGCGGGCGATGAACTCGAAACGCAGCTGCGTCGCGCGCCACTCTGGCTGCGCCTGCAAACCGACCTGGGCGGACGCGCTGCGGTGTTGGCCGAATTCGAAGCGCGCGGATGGCGCTGGCAGGCCTCGGAGATTTTGCCGGAGGCGATTCAGATGCTGGACGAGGTCGACGTCACGCAAACGGACGCGTGGCAGTCGGGACGCATCGAAGTGCAGGATCTCGGTTCGCAACTGGTCTTGGAAACCATCGGCATTCACCACGGCGAGCGCTGGCTCGATGCCTGCGCCGGTGCCGGTGGCAAATCCCTCCAACTCGCCCGCCTGCTTGGTCCCGAAGGACTCGTCGATGCGTACGACATCCGCGCGGCGGCTCTGGAAGAACTCGCGTGGCGGGCCCGCCGGGCTGACATCCGAACCATTCGCATCGCCCACGAACCGCCTTCGGGCGCCTATGCCGGTGTGCTCGTCGATGCACCCTGCAGTGGCTCGGGTACGTGGCGGCGTTCGCCTCATCTCAAGTGGACCACCACGCCCGCGCTCGTCGCAGGCCGGGCGGCGCTCCAGCTCCGACTCCTAACCCAGTTTTCCAAGTGCGTGAAGCCGGGCGGAAATCTCGTTTATGCGACCTGTTCGCTCAGTCATCGGGAGAACGAAGACGTCGTAACGGCGTTCCTGCAGCAGCACGCGGAGTTTGAACCCGCGCCCTTCCTCCGTACCTTTGGGCTGCCCCAACGCGGAGCGGGATTACTGATCCTGCCTTCCCGTTACGACACGGATGGCTTCTTCGTCGCCGCGCTGCGTCGGTCAGGACCAGGAGCATCCTTGTCGTAAGGCGTAAGCCCAGGTCTATCGGTCGGTTACCGGCGACATTCGGCCGGCGTCATCACCGGACGGGGATTTTCCCTTGCGACGCTCCGGGCGCGCTCAACCATACGGGCAACGTGGTTCCCGACTCCGACTATCGTATCAAGCTGCAGGTCTTCGAAGGCCCGCTCGATCTCCTGCTTTTTCTGATCCGCAAGAACGAGCTCGATATCTACGACATTCCGATCGAATCGGTGACGCGGCAGTACATCGACGCGCTCCACGCCATGCAGCAGATGGACTTGGACGTGGCCGGTGAGTTTTTCGTCATGGCCGCCACGCTGATGGAAATCAAGAGCCGCATGCTCCTGCCGAAAGGCCAGCATGCCATCGATCCCAATGCGGACGACGAAGAAGTCGATCCCCGCTGGGAACTGGTGCATCAGCTTCTTCAATACAAGAAGTTCAAGGAAGCGGCCGTGAGCCTCGCTCAGTTGGTGGAAACGCGCCAGAACCTGATGGCGCGCCACGTCTCGGAACTCACCACCGAGATGCTCGATCGACCGCTGAAGAGCGTCGATCGGATCGAGCTCTGGAACGTCTTCAACATCGTGCTCCGCCGACTCGCGGAGAAACTCGTGGTCGGTGAGATTCACGATGAAGTCGTCACCGTTTCCGATCAGATGGAGTGGCTGCTGGAGCGGAGCCAGGGCGGGAAGTCATTCGTGTTTTCCCAATTGTTTCCCGAAGGCGTCACGTTGCGGCGGCTCGTGGCCACCTTCCTCGCGATGCTGGAACTGACCCGGTTGAAAAAACTCCGGATCCGACAGAGCGAAGCGTTTACCGATATCGTGGTCGAGGCCGTGTTACCGGAAGTCCCCGTTGAGACAACCGACCTCGAAATTCCAATTGCGCTCGGGGAATCCGAAACGAACGGCGCAACCGGAGAACTCCAGCGTCCAAGCCCGCGCGTGGAACCGGGAGTTTCAAACGCAGCAGCGGATGCGGAGGCGGACACTCCCATCGACATCGTCGAAACGCGTCCTCCCGCCGTCGCTTTCGACGCGGATAGTCGCGGGGCCGGCGTGAATTTTAATATCCCCGTAGCATCAGCCGAGCCGGACTTTCCCGTCGCGGCGGTAGAGTCGGAGATTCCGGAGGGTGCCGCGCCTGAAACCGCGCCGGGGGATCCGATCCCTGAAATTGAACAGCCCCCGGCCTCCAAGGCCGAACTCGAAGCGGACGCGCCGCCAGAAGGTACGGTTGTGGAAAAGCCGCTTGAAACTGCGCCGAACCCACGCACGGTGACGACGTGAGCAAAGATTCCAGCAAGCCCACGCCGAAAAAGCGTCAGCCCAAAATCAACGGCCTGATCGGAGTCGGTCTCGACAACGAAGACGGACACAAGCGGATCACCACCGGAGAAAAGTTCGTCCTCGTGGGTGGATCCCAGGAGACCCATGAGCAGATGACAGAGACCGTGGTGAAAACCTTTGAAGAGCTGAAGCGCCGCGACAAGCCCCTCGAAATAGTCGATCCCAGCGAGCTGGCGGAGATCCTCGACAAATCGCGGCCACGTTAAAGCGGGTTGCGCTCGCCGTGGACCCGACGCACGCGTCGGAGGCTGTTGCCTTGCCGCAGTTGCGTCTCTGGTTTTTTTCCATTCACTTGTTTTCGAACCGCTAACTAAAATGTCCGACAAGATCGCCAACCTCACCACTGAATCGTTCAAGACGACCGTCAATTCCTCAACTGTGCCCGTGCTCGTGGATTTCTGGGCCCCGTGGTGCGGTCCATGCAAGGCGATCGCGCCCATTTTGGAGGAGCTTGCCACCGAGTTCGACGGCAAGGTCAGTATCGCCAAGGTGAACATTGATGACAATGACGCCGTGGCCGCCGAATACGGCGTTCGCGCCATCCCGACCATGATCCTTTTCAAGGGTGGCCAAGTCGCCGAAACGCTCGTCGGCATGATGCCAAAAGCGACGCTGAAAGCGAAACTCGCGGCCCACGTCGCCTAACCATTTTAGGACCGTCCGGCGGTCGGTCCCAAAACAGACAGGAATGTCTGTGTCACCTTTCAGACCGCCGCTCAGGGAGCTGCCAGGCCGATCGCGAACAATAACGCGTAAAGCGCCAGTAATTTTCCCGTGTCGCCCAGCAGAGCAATCAGCTCGCTGGGCGATTTGCTTTGGCGCAATCGGATCAGGTGGCGCCACGCGACGGGCGCAAGGATGCAGGGAAGCAACACGCCCATCGAAAATCCGAAGACCCGCCAGAAGACCACCGGCACCGCCAGCGAGATCAGCCACGCTCCCGCGAACTGCACCCGCGCCGCGCGGCGACCCAGGCGTACGACGAGCGTTCGCTTGCCAGCTTTCGCATCGGTTTCGACATCGCGATAATTGTTTACCACGAGAATATTCGCGGCCAGCAGACCAATCGGAACACCCGCCAGAAGCGCCGCCCCCGTCAACTCCCCTGCCTGTACGAAAAACGTGCCTGCCACCGCCACGAGGCCGAAAAACAGGAAGACGAACACGTCTCCAAGACCATGATACGCCAGCGGGAACGGCCCGCCGGTGTACGCGATTCCACAAAGGATGCTCGCGACTCCGACAACCAACAGCCACGGACCACCCCACTGGACCAGGCCCAAGCCGAGCGCAAACGCGGTCGCGAAAGTGAGGACCATGGCGCGTTTCATCGTTGCCGGCGCCACCAGTCCGGCCGCAACCGCCCGCCGCGGTCCCACTCTTACCGCGGTGTCCGCGCCTTTGATGAAGTCGTAGTAGTCGTTCGCGAAGTTCGTCCCCACCTGCACCAGCAACGCAAATCCCAGGCAGAGCAGCGCCGGGGCGAGTTGAAACCAACCATCCTGCCACGCGAGGGCGGATCCGACCAGCACTGGAGCCACGGCCGCGGGCAAGGTGCGAGGCCGGGACGCCTCGAGAAAGATCTGGAACCGGCTGGGGCGGGTTTCAGTCAGCACCATGCACCCTTCCGCGTCGGACCGCCGGACGCGCATTCGAACCTAGAGGGTGAGGCATCAGCGAACATGCAGAGAAACCAGAGCAAGCCGGAGCTATCTATGCTGTCAAAGGTTCACGTGCGTCCGCCGCCTGCATAGCCCGCTATCGAGTGTCTCCGGACGGGCGATACGCGCGGTCGGCGGGCACGCCCAGTTCCCGCTCCAGTTCCTGAATACGCTCGAACACCCGGTCAGCCGCCGCACCTTCGTCCGCCGCCGGGAGTATAGGGTGAAGCGTGAGCAGGAAGGCGAGCGCCTCCGCCTTGCGGCCCATCCGCCGAAGTAACTCCGCATAAAGCCGGGCCGCATAATACGGCGCCCGCGGTTGCTCCCACGCCCGCCGAAAGCTCTCCGCCGCGGCGTCCACCTCCCGCAGACGGTTGAGTTGGAGACTGCCGCGCTCGATCCAAAGCTCAGCGCTTTCGGGATGAAACTGCATCGCGGCGTCCAAATGGCGGAGCGCCAGCCACGCCTGCTCGCGCTCAATTCGACCCTGCACGTCGATCGGCACGCGATCATAACCACCTGCACTCTCGATTCTCCAAGCCGGGAAATCGTAAGCGAGAATGCGCGCGCCGTTCAGCCAGAACTCCAGCGGGCGCGGGTCGAGCGTTCCCACCAGCCGCAACAGCGCTTCGCTTCCCGGCAAATCGCGCCGCTCCCACAACACATACATGCGGAGCCAGGTCACATCCGCGACCAGCGCCCGGAAACCGCCGAGCAACGCCAGGGTGACACCTTGACCAAGACCAGCCGTCGATGACTCGAGTCGCAAAGCCGGTTGACGCGCTTGCATGGCGGACCAGACGGGACGAGCCAAGGTCGCATCAAGCGCGGCACCCGCGGCGCCGAGCCCGAGCAGCCCAACCAGTAGCCGCAGCAGGTTCTTCGGATTCGGCACTGCGGATACACGGATCCCCGTGTCTCCGGCGTGGACGCCACCGTGGCGGAGGAACGCCGCGGCCTCAGCGGACGGTCGCGCCTCGCTTGTGGGTGATTCCAACGCCCCCGATCCGATCCGAAAGATACGACGCCACGGCATGGGGAAGCCTCAAATCTCGCGTGCCCGGAAACTGAATACAGCCAGGGCGCATCCCGCCGCGATGTAACCCATGCCGTACAGACCCACGCGAAACACGTCTGCCCACGCGGGCGCATCCGCCGGCGCCAGGCTGTCGGCGAGAGCGAAGAGCTGGAAATTCGGAAACACGCCGGCCAGGGCGGCGGCGAAGATCCGGCCGGGCCACGTGCCGCCATGCAGGTACGCCTCCTGCGCGAGGTATTGCAGGTGACAGATCACGAGGATGAGAAAGCCCGTAATGACCGTGAAGAGCTGGGTCCGGGCAAAGGTCGCAACGAGAAGCGTGAATGCCGACAGCACCGCAAGTTTGAGCCATTGAAACGCGCCCGCGAGCGCGACGTTGCGGTAATCAATGGTGCGGCCATGCGGGAACGCATCACGGAACTGCTGGATAAGTTCGCCTTCGCGCCACCACAGGACCGCCATCAGCAGCACCGTGAGCGATCCGCAAAATAGGCCGATCAACCCGAGAACACCGAGCAGTTTGCCAACCACGAATTCACTGCGGCGGACGGGCTTGGCCAGCAGGGTGAGCGCGGTCCGGTGTTCGATCTCGCTGAAGAATAACTGGGCAGTCGCCACAATGGTGAGCGCCGACCCGAAGAACGCCATCGCCCCAAACCCACAGTCGGCGAGGAACTTCAATTCCGGGGCTCCAAAATTAAAATCGCGAAACCAACGCGCCCCGAAAACGAGGGCGAGGGCCAGCAGCAGAAGAAAGAAAAAGAGTTTCTGGCGAGCGGCCTCCCGCATCGTGTTCTGCGCAATGAACAGCGTCCGCGCGGCCGAGAAGGGAACGATGGTCATGGTGAAGCGTTCACGGACGTGGCGAACCGCTCCCGCCGACCCGCTCCAGAAAGATCCGATCGAGGCGGGTTCGCGGTGCCGGAAGCGAATTCAACGTCCGCCCGCGGGCCGCCAGCCACACCCGCAATTCGGCGAGTTCGGCCGGCGGGAGCGTTTCCACGACGAGCGCCTCTTCGTCGCCATTCGCAACGAGATCGGCCACCGCGCCCTCGATCAGGAGACGTCCGTGATCGAGAATCGCCACCCGATCGCAGATGTCCTCCATCTGGCTCAACAGATGAGAAGTGATGAGCACCGTTTTCCCCTGGGACTTCAGCTTCAGGAGCAACGCGGTGATGGCGGCGGTGCCGAGCGGATCGACTCCGGCGGTGGGCTCATCAAGGATCACCAACCGGGGATCATGGACGATTGCCTGCGCGAGCCCGACCCGTTGCAGCATACCTTTAGAGTACGTGCCAACCCGGCGATCGGCGGCAGCGGCAAGTCCAACCGTGTCTAAAACCGCTTCGACTCGTCCCTCCAAGATCGGCCCCCCCAGTCTGCATAGCCGGCCGTAAAAACGCACCAATTCCCGGCCACTCAGGTGCCGGTAGAAATCCGGCGATTCCGGCAGGTAGCCGACGTCGCGTCGTGCGGCGACCTGATCGCTCGGCAGCCCAAAGATGCGGCACTCGCCGGCGTCCGGTTTCAGCAGACCGAGGAGCATCTTGATCGTCGTGCTCTTTCCCGACCCGTTGGGGCCCAGCAGTCCGAAAATCTGCCCTGGAGCGATCGAAAGGGAAAGCTGATCGATGGCGCGGAGCCTCAGCCCGCGAAGTCCCACGGAGAAGTCCTTCACCAGACCTCTGATTTCCACGGCCGGACCACCACCGGAAGGGACTGCGGCTTGGATTGCGGGCAACATGGTCTACTTGATCGTAAAGCCACTGAACTGCGGTGGGCGTTTACGGCCGCTGCGCTCCACCTTGCGAATGAAGCCGTGCATGCGCTCCTGCACGGCGGCGAGGAAATCCTCCACCACCCGCGGAGCACCCTCAACTTCCAGCTGCACCCGATTGTCCGCCAGATTGCTGACAAAACCGGCAACCTCAAACTCGAGCGCCACTTGCAGCACCGAGTACCGGAATCCCACGCCTTGGACATGCCCGGTGAAGAAGATACTTTCGTGATGCACCTCAGCCATGGTGAAGACCTCGGAGTGTTGGTTTCCTGGAAGGAGATTAGCAACCGGTTTTGTGCGTCCGGTTCATGAACCCTGCAGCACATTGGTTTGCAGAAGGTTAGGCGAAGAACAATGGTTCTTCGCACCTTTCAGTGGATCAACGCGAGGCTTAGTAATCCTCTGGATCCGTGCTCATCGGTGTAATCTGTGATTAAAAGAAACTGCTGAATTTAGGTTCATTCTTCTGTACTCACCGGAGACAGCGAGGAACCAGAACAATCCGCACCCAACCCGCCTTGGTCCCGTTCCTTGAGGAGGATAATAAAAGGTCAGGCTTTCGAGGCGGAGCCGCCGGCAGCAAGCTGAAATCACCGTGGCACAGGTCTTTATCGTTCATCCGGTCATCACGAGGTAAGCCCTCAACCGCCCCAATGTACGGGTGTCAGGCCATTCCAACCGGGTTTTTATTTGCGTTTCGGGTCCGCGCATTTTCAGTTGCCGTCAAGCGATGAGCAACTTCGATTCCGACGGCGGCTCAGATAATCAGTGGGATGATCGCGGCGATCTGGCGTGGAATGAGTTCGATTGGGAACGTTATTTACGCGAGCAGGACAGTGCTGTCCAAAGATACCTGCGCTTCTACGAAGAGTGCAAAGGCAGTCCCGATCGGATCGATCAGGTTGCCGAGAAAATGCATTGGGACGAAGACGACTGGATGGAGGACGCCGATGGCGATGCGTCCTCGGATGAAGAGTCGGACGAGGATTCCACGGGCAACGATGAAGATGACGTCTACACGTTGCACAAGAACCCGATTTTCATCGCGACCAAGGCGATCTACGTGGGGTTGAATCTTTCCTGGCAAACGCTCGCGGTGGATCCGACCAAGGTCCCGCAGGCGATCGCCGTCAACGTGCTGGCGTCGCTGAATCGAGGCGAGGAGCACTCTGTGCAAGCGATCCATGCCCTCGATTTTGGCGATTACGCGATGGCTGTGAGCCTCTTCAAGCGGGCCTTGAGCGCGTTGAATGGCACCCTTACGCTGCTCAACGACGAAACGATTGCGAAGTTCAAACCCATCCTCGCCTGGCGCCAGGACGCGGTGTCGGGCCTCTTTGACCTCCGCGAAATCTGGCTGCGAGTGATGTCGGAGTGCCGCGAGGAACTCGAGCGGCCGATGGACGAGGAAAGCTAAGCGACGGTGCTCCGGTTAGTCTGAAAGGTGACACAGACATTCCTGTCTGTTTCGCTGGGCTGGGATGACTTCCGATGATCCGGAATTACAGACAGGAATGTCTGTTTCACTTCAGGCACCCGCAACCCTCGATCAGACCTTGAGGGCGATCGCCATGTCCTTCGCGAAGTACGTCAGAATCATGTCGGCCCCGGCGCGTTTGATGGCAAGCAGAGACTCATGTCGACACCGGGCGAGATCGAGCCAGCCGAGTCGCGCGGCGGCTTGGATCTGCGCATACTCTCCGGAGATCTGATACGCCGCCACGGGTTTATGCGTGGCCTCCCGGATGTCGCGAATGATGTCCAAGTACATGCCCGCGGGTTTCACCATGATGATATCCGCGCCCTCCGACTCATCGAGCAAGGCCTCGGCAATCGCTTCCCGACGATTGGCGGGATTGATCTGGTAAGTGGCCTTGCTCAGGAGCCGCGTTCCCGCCGCTTGCGCACTGCCCACCGCATCGCGAAACGGACCGTAATAGGCGGAGTTGTACTTCGCCGAGTACGCGATGATGCCGGTGCCAGTATACCCCGCGGCATCCAAGGCCTGGCGAATCGCGCCCACGCGGCCGTCCATCATATCGCTCGGGGCGACGAGATCGACCCCGGCTCGCGCCTGGAGCACCGCCATTTTCGCCAGAATGCCGACGGTCCGGTCGTTTTCCACGTCGTCGCCTTGGGCGTTTAAAACGCCATCATGCCCGTGCGACGTGTACGGATCGAGCGCCACATCGGTCAGAATCGTAAGTTGCGGCACGGCTTGCTTGACGGCCCGGACCGCCCGCAAAACCAAGGAATCCGCGTCGAGCGCGAGCGTGCCCTCATGGTCTTTCAACGCTGGATCCAGCTTGGGAAACAACGCCACCGCCGGCACGCCGGCCTTATGCAGGGAACGGCACTCCTTCACCAGATCAGTGAGGTTCAGACGAAACACGCCCGGCATCGACTTGATCTCGTCTGGCTCGCCTTTGCCTTCGACCACGAAGAGCGGGGCGATGAAATCGGCCGGCCGCAGCACGGTTTCCTCGACCATCGCGCGCAGACTGGCGGTGCGACGTAGGCGACGGGGACGTTGGGTAAGATCCAGCTTGAAATGCTCGCTCATGGAAGAAGGAGCTCAGTCGTTAGCCCTAAAAGCGCGGTTATTCACGCCAAACCTCGAAAAAAAACATGGAAAGGGCTCCGGTTATTGACGCCAATAGCTAAAACTCAGCGGTTTCACCTTTCCGATTCATGGCCCTCCGACTCTTCGACTCGCTTTCCCGCGAGCGGCGCGAACTCACACCCTCCCATCCCGATGGGGTGTTTCGTTTCTATAATTGCGGCCCGACCGTGTACGCCCCCGCGCACATCGGCAACTTCCGTACCTTTGTGGTGAACGACGTGATTCGACGCCTGCTCGAACGGGAGTTCGGCGCGGAAAAGGTGAAACACGTGCGCAACCTCACTGACGTCGACGACAAGACGATCCGGCGCGCCCGCGAGGAGCATCGCCTCCTTGCCGACGTCACCAAGCAGTGGACGGAAAAGTTTCACGCCGACTGTGCCGCGCTCAACTGCCTGCCTCCGCACGAGGAACCTCGCGCCACCGATCCGCGATTCCTGCGCGAACAGGTGAACATGATCGAGGTGCTGATGGAGAAAGGGAACGCCTATCGCTCCGCGGATGGCTCCGTGTATTTCAAAGTGTCGTCCTTCGACAACTATGGCCGGCTCTCCCGCGTGAAAGAACGCGAGTTGCAGCCTGGCAATGCCTTGAAGGCCGCCGCTTCCGATTCCGACGAAAAAGAAGACGGCAGCGACTTCGCGCTCTGGAAGGCGTGGAAACCGGATGACGGTGACACTAAATGGTCCGGTCCCAAAGGTGCCGCCGAGGGGCGTCCGGGCTGGCACATCGAGTGCAGCGCGATGAGCAAAGCCATTTTGGGCGATACCATCGATCTGCACACCGGCGGCGTCGATCTGCTGTTTCCGCATCACGAGAACGAGATCGCCCAGAGCGAGTGCTGCAACGGGACGCCGTTGGCCAGGCATTGGTATCACAGCGAACACCTCCTCGTGGACGGCAGGAAGATGAGCAAATCGCTCGGCAATTTGTACACGCTGGACGACCTGATCGCGAAGGGCTTTTCACCCATGGCGGTGCGTTACACGCTGCTCATGGGGCACCCGCGGAAGCAGTTGAATTTCACGTTGGAGTCGCTGCATGCGGCGGAGAGTGCGCTCACCACCCTGCTAAATTTCCGCGCTTCATTGTCCCCCACCGGTGGCGATCCGCAGGCCTTTGCCCCGGTGATGGCGGCCCTCCGTGACGACCTGAACACCGCGGCGGCATTAGGAGCGCTCTTCACAATCGTAAACCGAGGCGCGGGAAATGTCTCCCTGAGTGCGTTCGACGAAGTCATGGGCGCGTTCGGGCTGAAACTCGAGGCACCCGCCGTGGCCAAAGTCGCCGTTCCAGCTGAGGTCACCGCCCTCGCCGACAAGCGCTGGGCCGCCAAGCAAGCCAAGGACTTCGCCACCGCCGACGCGCTCCGCAAGGAACTCACGGCCACCGGCTGGTCGATGCTCGATCGCAAAGACGGCTATTCCCTCGAGCCGGCAAAGAAGTAGTTCAGGCCGCCTCGCCTTTTTTCCGCAACGGACGAATCTGCACGATATGAGCCGGATTGATCGCCAGCGAAAACTCCGCTCCCTCATCCGGGAAGATGATCAAATCCTTGGTCTTCGGATGCACGGTGGCGTGGTCCGGATGCTCGATCACGTGTTTATCGCCACTCGAAAGCGTGATTTCCACCGGGAAATGTTTCGCTGAACCCAGGAGCCGCTCGACGGATCGCATGCCACGCATCCTACTCATTCCTTTTTCCCCTTCAAGTCCTGCGAATACCCAAATTTTGATTCTTTTCCGACCATGCCGATGACTCCGCTCGAAGAACTCCGCCACTCCTGCTCGCACGTGCTGGCGACCGCCATCCTGCGCATCTTTCCCGATGCCAAACTCGACATCGGTCCTCCCACCGACACCGGCTTCTATTACGACGTTGATCTCGAGCACAAATTCACGCTCGACGACCTGGTGAAGCTCGAGGCGGAGATGAAGAAGATCGCTGAAGAGAACCTGCCATTCCTGCGCAAGGAAGTCTCCCGCGAGGAAGCCATCCAGATTCTGACCGAGCGCGGACAGGAACGCTATAAACTCGGCCGGCTCGGGGATATTCCCGCCGACGAAAAGATTTCGTTCTATCAAAACGGCGAGTTTATCGATCTCTGCGCGGGTACGCACGTCCGTTATACGTCGAAGCTGAAGGCCTTCAAACTGCTCTCCATTGCCGGCGCGTATCATCGCGGCGACGAGAAGAACAAGCAGCTTCAACGCATCTACGGCACGGCCTTCGCCTCGAAGGATGAACTCGCCAATTACCTGACGCAAATCGAGCAGGCCAAGCTCCGCGATCATCGGAAGCTCGGACGCGAACTGAAGCTCTTCCACATCGACGAAGACGTTGGCCAGGGCCTGATCCTCTGGACGCCCAACGGCTCCGTGATCCGGCAGGAGTTGCAGACGTTCATCAGCGAAGAGTTGCGCAAGCAGGGCTACTCGCAGGTGTTCACGCCGCACATTGGCAAGCTTGAGCTGTATAAAACCTCGGGGCATTTCCCTTACTATAAAGAGTCCCAGTTCGCGCCCGTGATCGAGAACGACTCGCTTACCCGCGTGCTCGCCGAGAATAGTCCCTGCGGCGATGTCTTCGCGCGACTCGAAGCGGTTTCCGCGAACCTCCGCGATCAGATTAACAGCCGCACCGGTCGGGAAACGATCACCGCCGATCGCGTGCTGCCCAACGAACAGTTGCTCGACGGCTTCATGCTGAAGCCGATGAACTGCCCGCATCACATCAAGATCTTCGCCTCGCAGCCTCACTCCTATCGCGATCTGCCCGTGCGGCTCGCGGAGTTCGGAACGGTTTATCGCTGGGAGCAATCCGGCGAGCTGAACGGCATGACCCGCGTCCGCGGATTCACGCAGGACGACGCCCATTTATTCTGCACCGAAGAGCAGGTCGCCGCCGAAGTGCTCGGGTGCCTTTCGTTGGTGAAGATTGTGCTCACCACCCTCGGCATGCAGGATTACCGCGTGCGCGTCGGATTGCGGGATCCGGATTCGAACAAATACACGGGCGACGCCGCCAACTGGGACAAGGCCGAACACGCCTGTCGCGAAGCCGCCAAGACGCTCGACGTACCGTTCACGGAAGAGCCTGGTGAAGCGGCGTTCTATGGACCGAAGATCGATTTCGTGATCAAGGACGTGATCGGGCGCGAGTGGCAGCTTGGCACCGTGCAGGTGGACTATAATCTCCCGATCCGGTTCGACCTGTCCTATATTGGGCCGGATAATCAGGCTCATCGTCCGGTGATGATTCACCGCGCGCCATTCGGCTCGATGGAACGATTCTGCGGGGTGTTAATCGAACACTTCGCGGGCGATTTCCCCGCCTGGCTCGCACCCGAGCAAGTGCGCATCGTGCCGATCAGCGACAAGACGATCGATTACGCGCAGACCGTTCTGACCATGCTCAAAGCCGAAGGTCTGCGCGCGACGCTCGATGGTCACAGCGATAAACTCGGGGCGAAGATCCGGCGCGCGGAGCTCGACAAGGTGCCTTATACACTCGTCATCGGCCAGAAGGAGGCGGAAGCAAACAGCGTCTCAGTTCGTTCCCGCGCCCGCGGTGATGAAGGCGTGATGACCGCGGAAGCCTATGTCGCGAAACTGCAGGACGAGGTCAGTTCGCGCGCGTTACCAAACAAGAAGACGGCGGTTCCGATTGCGTAAATAGTCGCCAGCTCTGGCGGCGCAAGGTGCCGCTGAAGCAGGGCTTTTTACAGCCGCGCGGTCGATTGGAGGCGGGGGCTGCGTCTCGATTACGCGGATACAGCGGAGATCATTCCGCGAACCGAAGGACGCGATCCGGAAGGCCTGCGCTACGCCGCTGAAGCGACGGGCCGTGTCCGTGTTTCCTCGAGCGCTTTGCGCAGATCCGCGGCCCGGACGGGCTTGGTCAGGAAGTCTTCCATTCCCGCCGAAAGACAAAGTTCGCGATCCGCCGTGGAGGCGTTCGCCGTCATGGCCACAATGCGCGGCCGGGCCCCGGCGGGCCAACGTGAGCAGATCTCCCGGGTGGCCTGCACCCCGTCCATCTCCGGCATCTGGACGTCCATCAGAATCAAGTCATAGGTCTGGCGCTCAACCGCCTGCAACGCCTCGAAGCCATTCGACGCGACGTCTGCCCGATACCCAAGCCGTTGTAACATCAGGGTCGCAACGCGTTGGTTCACTGAGTTGTCTTCCGCCAGCAAGATCGCGAGCGGATGTTCCGTCGCAAGCAATGCCGCCGTTGCAGGAGAAGCCGGACGCAGGCTGCGTTTCCCGTGCAGCACCTCGAGAAACAGATCGTACAGCGCTCCAGACTTGACGGGCTTACTCAGGACGCCGGCAATCCCAAGTTCATCAGGAACACGGGGCTGTCCGGGCCAGGTCAGCAATGCAATCGGCAGCTGTGCCGCTGAACGCTGTTTCCGGATGGTCCAGATCAACTCAAGACTGGACGTTCCCGACATATCCAGATCCATCAGCACCATATCAAATCCCGGATCCTGCGCCAATAGGGCGAGAGCGTCAGAACTGGATTTCACGGGGCGGGGCACCAAACCCCAGCCGACACATTGTTGGCACAACGCGCGGCTGAGAGCGGCATTGGGTTCGACGATCAGCACCCGGCGGCCGGTGAGGACACTGGACTGTACCGCCGGTGGAGTCTTCACTACGCTGCTGGTGTCGAGGCCAACCACCACATCAAAGTAGAACGTACTTCCCCGGCCGATACTACTCTCGGCCCAAATCCGACCGCCCATCAGCTCAACCAGACGTTTGCAGATCGCCAACCCAAGGCCTGTGCCCCCAAACTGACGCGTGGTCGAGGCATCGACCTGACTGAAAGTCTTGAATAGACGGTCCATCCGATCGGAGGGAATTCCGATGCCGGAGTCATGGACCCCAAAGCGCAGTCGCACCGAGCCACTGGCATTCGCCACCACTCCGACGGAGAGGAAAACCTCGCCACTGGTCGTAAACTTCACCGCGTTACTCACGAGATTCACCAAGACTTGCCGCAAACGTGTATCGTCACCGCTGATCTTTTCAGGGACTCCGGCCTCGATCGAGCAGACCAGGTCGATCTTCTTCTCGGCGGCGCGGGCCGCGAGCACATCCAAGGCAGACTCCACGCAGTCGCGGAGGTCAAACGGCCGCACTTCCAGATCAAGGCGCCCGGATTCGATCTTCGAGTAATCGAGAATATCATTGATCAACCCCAGCAAACCGTCGCCGCTGGATCGGATCGTCTCCGCAAACTCGCGCTGGTCCTTACCGAGCTCCGTGCCCAGGAGCAGTCCGCTCATCCCGATCACCGCGTTTAACGGCGTCCGGATTTCGTGGCTCATATTGGCCAGGAATTCTGATTTCGCGACCGTCGCGGCCGCCGCTTCCTCCGCCAGACGGTTCGCGCGTTGCAGCGCCAGTTCCAGCTGATGATTGAGCCGCTCCGCCTCGTCGCGGGCCCGGACAATATCGGCCTGCGCCTGACGTTCCGCGGTCACATCCCAATTCACTCCCACCATCCGGACGGCGTGCCCCGCGGCATTGCGTTGCACATGCGAGCACGCCCGAATTTCCCGCTCGCTGCCGTCGTTCCGAATGATGCGGAACGAGGTATTAAAGGGCCGCTTGCCATCCGCGGAATCACGATGCTCCTGCAACACGCGCTCGGCATCGTCCGGATGCAGGCGATCATGCCAGGCCCCGAACGAACCATCAAAAGCCGAAGCTTCGACATCATACAAAACGTGCATGCGCTTGTCCCACACCAGACGATTCTGGACCAGATCATGATCCCAAATTCCCACCTGAGCCGCTTCGGTGGCGAGTTGGAGTCGTTCGGTGAGCGACTGAAAACGCAGCTCGATGGTTTTACGTTCCGTGATATCAAGCGAGCGGCCGACGAGACGGATGACTTCACCTTCTGAATCACGAACCTGCGCCAGACGAGTATGCCACCACAGCAACCGGCCCCGAATGAAAAACGGTTCTTCGTACTCGATCGGGCCCGACGCTTCGATGCCGCGACGAAAGCTCGCCCGCATACATTCAGCCATTTCCACGGGAATGAGCGGGACGAGATCACGTGGGCCCCGACCGCGGATATCCGCCAAGGGAATCCCTGTGAGCCGCTCGTAGGCAGAATTGACCTCCACGAAGCGGAAGTCGCCGCCCCGGGTGACGTCCACGACAAACACTCCCAGATCGACCGCCGAGAACACACTCTGCAACAGCACGCGGCTCTCTTCGTGGGCGTGCTCGGCCCGCTTGCGTTCGCTGACATCCGTAATGAACCCGTGCCAAAGCACGGAGCCGTCGCTCTGACGCTCCGGCAACGCCGTACCCCAAAGCCAGTGCACCGTGCCATTCGGCAGCCGGGACCGATACTCGCACTGCCACCGCTCCAAGGTTCGCGCCGAAACATCGAGCGACACCATCACCCGCTCCAGATCCTCCGGATAAATCAGCTGCCAGATCGGACTGGAATCGTGCGCGACCGTTTCCGGATCCATTCGAAACATCTGACGAATCCCTTCACTCGCGAACGGAAAACACCGGGTTCCATCCGGCCGCTGTTTGAATTGAAAAACCATTCCGGGGACCTGCGACGCGATCTTACTCAGCCGGGTGTCAAACTCGCGGCGCCGTTCCTCGGCCAGGCGTTGCTCCGTGACATCGCTCGCGAGGGCCAGAAATCCGGTGATGCGTCCACGGCGATCGCGCATTGCGGTGACGGAGAGCCGAACCGGCACCCGGCCACCATCCGCCCGAAGGCAGGTCCAATCCCGCTCGTCCGGTTGTTCAGAATTACCGGCCTTGACCGTCAGAGCCTCGAAGTCCGACTTCACGGAACGACCGAGCTCGATGGTCAGATCACCAGCCCGATCTTGTAACTCAAAAGGGTCATGGAAGTGGTCCAAGGTGACTTTGCCCACGACATCGATCGCCTTGTAGCCAAGAAGATTTTCCGCGCCGCGACTGAAGCTCTCCACCCGACCGTTGGCATCCGTGGAAATGATACTGTGGGCCGCGTGCCCCAGCACCCCGAGGTTGACCTGCTGCTGACGTTGTCGCTGTCCGCGCAACCAGAAAACAATGCTCATCGAGACCAAGAGGCTCAAGGTCAGCGCGATAAACGCGCCCACGAGAGCTCCATTGCCGCCAGGAAGCTCTGGCGAGAGTTGCTCGACGAGGGCATGCAAACCCCAGCCTGCGCCCACCAGCACAGTGCCGGGGGCAACAAGAATCCAAGCGTGGTTGGTTGATCGAGAGTGTGGCATCAGCCAAGGAGCGCCTGAGCGCCCCGTACCTTATCGGCACGGATCAAATCCGAGTTGAGCGCCAATGCCGATCGGTTCTCCCCTCGGAATCCCCTTCCTCGAAGCTACGTGTCATCGATAAACCTGGGGTCAACCCCGCCAGCGCCGAAGGATGGGACGAAGGTCGGTGGATCGTGCCAATTCAGGCACCCGATGAACCGCAGCTTAAGACGCTCCTGCGCAGGTCGCTGACGAAGATATTCCCTTTGGTATAACCTTTCCGAAAATGTCATTGCGATTGCGCTACCCCCACCCGGCACGTAGCCGTTGCAGCGATCCACGTTAATGCCTTCTGAATCAAATCTTCGCAGAGCCTCCGGATGGATTGGTTTCGCCGTGGGCGCGTTCGGGCTGGTGACGCTTACCGGCGCGGTGAGCCGGTGGAATCCGATTGAGGGCGGAGATACCGCCACGCTCAATCCGAACGTCGCTCTCGTGGTGATGCTCTCCGGAATCTCTCTCTGGCTGCAGTCGGCGAAATTTCGGCTGACCGGCATCGTCTTCGCGGCGACCGTGCTGGCAATCACGTTAACGCTGGTTTTCCAAAGGGTGTTCGGCCTCGATCTTGGCCTCGATCAATTCGGTCGGATGTCCCTGAGCGTGTCCCTGGCGTGGACCACGGCGGCGCTTGCCCTGCTCGCATTGTCTCAAACCCGGGGCCGGCTCCGCTGGCCGCTCTCCACCTGGTGGTCGAATCTCGTGATCGCCATCGGAATGGCCGGGCTCCTCGCTCAGGTCCTCGCCACCGAAGCTGCATTTACCCGACCGCTCCGACTCGCCTATCTCAGTTCAATCGCGCTCGTTTTGATCGGGATAGGGATGCTGCTCGCCCGTCCCGACGACAAGAACGTCCGTCTGCTTTTCGAAACCACCACGGCCGGCATGCACGCGCGGCGTCTATTCTTCGGCGTCGCGATCGTACCGCTCGTCCTGAGTGCGTTGCTGGCTTGGGCACTCAGTCAAGAGTTGCTCGCCGTCAGCGACGGATTGCTGCTCCTGATCATCGGCTTGATCATCTGCGGCTTTGCGATCGCCCAATTTTCAATTGCCGCGGCTGCTGGTCTAAATGACGACCGTGAAGATGCCGAGCAGGCGCGACTGCTTCTCACCCGGCGGCTGCAAGAACAAGCCGACGACCTGCAAAAAACGGTGACCCTTCGTACACAGGAGTTGCAGGAGACCAATGCCCGTCTTCAAACCGTGGCGGACTCGAATGCGCTCCTCGCCATGGTGGCCCAACATACCATCAACGGCGTCGTCATTACCGACGCCGATGGTCGCGTTGAGTGGGTCAACGAGGCGTTCACTCGACTGACTGGTTTCAGCCTCGATGAAGCACGCGGTCAAAAGCCCGGCCAATTCCTCCAAGGCCCCGGCACCGATCCGGAAACGGTGGCAAAGATGCGGGACGCCGAACGCAATGGCACCTCCTTTCATGTCGAGGTTCTCAATTTTACCAAGGACCGCAAGCCGTTCTGGCAGTTGGTCGACATGCAGCCGGTACGCGATCGCGACGGCCGCTTGCTTAACTATATCGCGAATCAAACAGACATCACCAGCCAGCGGGCTGACAAACTCCGGCTGGAGCATTTAAATTCCCGGCTGGAACTTGCGACGCAAGCCGCCGAGCTCGGCATCTGGGAATGGGACGCCGCCACGGAACAGACCATCTGGGATGATCGCACCCTCGAAATCCATGGTCTGCGCCGTGAGGAGTACAAAGGGACCGACGAAGACTGGGCCCAACACGTACATCCGCAAGATCGCGTCCCAGCCATGTCCAAACGCAGCGAAACGATCGCCGCGGGCAGAGATCGTTTTGAACACGAGTTTCGGATCATCCGCGCCAACGACGGAGCGGAACGGATTGTGGAAGTTCGGGCGGTGGTGCAACGCGATCCGCAGGGACACCTCGTTCGGATCACCGGAACTGAACGTGACGTTACCGCCAAGCGCGAAGCCACGCACCAGGCGAAGGCATTGAATGAGCGCCTTCGTCTGGCGCTGCGTTCGTCAAAGTACGGAGTTTGGGAAATCGATCTCGTGAAAGGGCAGCGGTATTGGGACGAGCGAATGTTCGAAATTTACGGCCTTGCGGCCGATCAGTTTGACGGTTCGGAAGAAGCTTGGCGCAACACGTTTCATCCCGAAGACCTCGCTCCCGCGCTCGGCAAAATGGATCGTCTCCTTGCCTCGGGGGAATCGGACTGCGAGTTACAATTTCGAATCATCCGGCCAGACGGCACCGTGCGGCATGTTGAATTCCAAGGACACGTGATTCGAGATGACGCCGGCCAGCCCTTGCGTTTGGTTGGGTTGACCCGGGACCTCACCGAGCAGAAAATGATGGAACAGGCGCTCGATCTGGCCGAACAGCGGTGGCAACTCGCGATCGAGGGCACCAACGACGCGGTCTGGGATTGGGACTTGGAAACCGACACCGTGTTTAATGACGAACGGTGGGGACGGATGCTCGGTTATGAGCATAATGATTTTTCGAATACGAACTCGGCCTGGAAGTCCCTCGCTCACCCGGACGATCTCGCCGCCAACGAAGAGGCCCTGACGGCACATTTCGCCCAGCAGACTCCGTTTTATCAGCACGAGCTCCGGATGCGCGCGCAGGACGGTGGCTGGCGCTGGATCCTCGATCGCGGCCGAGTGGTGCGCCGCGCCCCGGACGGAAGTCCGCTACGCATGGCTGGCACCCATACAGACATCACCGCGCGGAAGCAACTCGAGGAGCGACTTCGGAAAACCGAAGAGCTTGCAAACGAAGTCAGCCGTCTCGCCCAGATTGGCGGCTGGGAAATTGATCTCGTCGCTTCAATGGTCACATGGACCGACGGCACCCGCCGCATTCATGAAGTGGACGATGCCTTTCAACCCACGGTCGAAAACATCTGGAAATTTTTCCCCCCCGAATCGCTCGCCACCGTCCAGGCTGCAATCCGGGACGTCACCCCCACCGCGCCCTCGTTCGACGTGGAGGTCCAACTTTTGAGTGCCCGCGACCGTCGCATCTGGGTTCGCATTCTTGGCCACGGTGAGTTCAGCAATGGGCGTGAGCTGAGCATCCATGGCGCCATTCAGGACGTCACCTCCCGCCATCAAAACGAAGACTCCCGGCGGGAACTTGAGGCCCAATTGTTTCAGGCGCAGAAAATGGAGACGCTCGGCACGCTGGCCGGTGGCATCGCCCATGACTTCAACAATCTCCTTACGGGGATTATTGGTTACCATGAACTCGCCGCCGACTCCATTCCCGAGGACAACCCGGCCCGCGCCTGCCTGCAAGAGGCGCGAAACGCCAGTCTGCGAGCGCGCGAACTCGTTGAGCAGATTCTTACCTTCGGCCGACAAAGCGGTGGGGGTGAGAACGGCCCGATCGATCTTTCGCTCGTGGCCGATGAGGCGCGACGTTTTCTCCGCGCCACGTTGCCCGCCAACATTTCGATCGAAGTCAATTGCGCCCCGCACTGTGGGAATGTTCTGGCCGACGCGACCCAGATTCACCAGGTCATCCTGAACCTCGGTTCGAATGCCGGCCATGCCATGCGCCAAAACGGAGGCGTCCTCAAAATCTCCCTGGAGCCCAGCGAGGTCAGTCCCGATCTTGCGCTCACGCTCGGTGGACCGGCCGCCAAGAGTTACGTGCGTGTCTCCGTCAGCGATACCGGCCACGGCATGGATGAAGCGACCCGTCGGCGAATTTTCGATCCGTTCTTCACCACTAAGAACACGCGCGAAGGCACGGGTTTGGGGTTGGCTGTCGTCCATGGTATCGTCCGATCGCACCGTGGTGCGATCGACGTGGAGAGCACAGTGGGCCGTGGCTCCGTGTTTCATATTTACCTGCCAACCGCGGACGAGAACCCCGTCATGGAGATGGTCTCCGAAGCGGCCCCGCGCGGAACCGGAGAATACATTTGCGTCGTCGATGACGAGGAGGTCGTCGGCAGTTGCACCAAGCTCGTACTGGAGAGCAAAGGCTACCGCTCGCTGATTTTCCCGTCAGCCGAAGCGTGCCTCGCTCAAACCCAGGCCGATGTAAGCCTCTGCGCGGTTCTCGTTACCGATCAGACCATGCCGGGAATGCAGGGCACGGAGCTCGCCGCCGCCATGCGCAAGCTCAACCCCCACCTGCCCGTCGTGATCATGTCAGGGTACTTTTCGAAGATCTCACCCCATGCGCTGGACGAGTTGGGACAAGTCGAGTTACTCGCCAAGCCCTTCACGAGCGATGAACTCGCCCATGCCGTGCATCGGGCGCTCCGATCAACCGCTCGGGCCGTCGAAGCGGACCGGCACTAGGAAAGAAATAAAAACCCCGGGAATCCCATCCGGAAACGTCTTACCCGGCCATGCCGCCCCGCCATGACGGCCGCGCGGTTTCAGATCACTTCCAAGTAACCGGCCAATCGGCACGGACCTTGCGGCAATCGGGCCGCAGGTCCGATGACCTTGCCTGAATTACCCGGCTCAAGTGGGGCGGATTCGCGTAAGGACGTGCTCGATCTGGTGGCGGCCTGCGTTCATAACGCTGAGATTCGCGCAGACTGTTCCGAGCTCGGCCGGGGGAGATCAAGGCGAGCTTGGACTGCGGAAGAGCGTTTTTAACGGCGGTCCGTTTTAGATCGTTCAGCCCTTTTGCCGCCACTCGCCGCTGGCGTCCTGGATCCAAACGCCCGCCTTGCTGTTCGCCGCAATATGCTTCGCCCGGGTGCGTCCGACGGTTTCCGCGTTCGTGCCGGTCTTCGACGCAATCGAGCCATAAACCTGGCCGCGATCCGCATTTTCCGCCGAGATCACCTGCTGGTCGGCCGCCGTCGCCGCACCGCGCGCTTCGAGGTAGCCGCGGTTGGTTTCCCCGACCACCCCACGATCCTTCAACGAATCGATCGATCCCTGGCGTTGCTCCATCCGGGCCCGGATGGCGTTAAGATCCTGCGCCTGCGCCATCGTAGCTGACCCGAGCGCGAGCGCGACGGAGAGAATGACGAGGCGAATAAAAGAAAAGGACTTCATGGCGTTCACGGGTTCGGAACAATAATGGTCGACGACTTCTTGTCCAAATCGCCGAAGAAATCATCCAGGGCGCGGTCAACTTTCACGTTAACGTCAACGGTGATATGGATCGGTTTCACTTCGATCGGTTGAGTTCTGACGCTCAAGCAGCCCCCCATATTCAATAAAAGCGCAGCGAACGAAAGAAGAAGGACTTGGCGTGTCATCGGCGGAGGAACATTGAGCGGTTAGACGCGGCGGAGCAACGAATGTTTCGTCAAGGTTCACCAAAGCGCAGTCGCGAGTCGGTGCCAAACTTGATCAGCGACTCCAGCGGACCGCGCACGTTCACGTTGAGATCAACCGGTGCCCGCAAATTCGGATCGACCGGTCCGCCGACGATCCGCACCACCGCCGTGCGCCCCTGCGCATCGCCGCCCGGAGTAAACGCGACCTCGAGGCGCTCGGCCCGCAGCGGCACTTCGCCGGTTTCGATTTTGCCCAGCCCGGGATAGTATTTGAGCACGGTTTCCGGCAGACTGCTCGAAAGCAGTCCCGGCGTGGGCGCCAATCGCAGATCGGCCGTCTCACCCGCGCGCAAGGCCAGCGACCCACCACCAATCTGCACCCCCGCCTTGGTGCGACGCAGCGTCACCGAGCCATCGACCCGCCCGCGCGCCGAAGCAAGCACATCAGGGAGCAGCGGCAGCAAATGAGCAACGTCAATCCCGATCACGCGCGCAATGACCGAGGCTTCCCGTTGCAGCGTGGAGAAGGTAAATGCCGCCAGCACCACTTCGCCGCCAAAGACTTCGAGGGAGGACTCGTCGACCTGTATCTGCTCACCCGATACCGTAAAGTCAAAGTAGCCGCGACCGAATGCAATCGCGTCATAATGACCGCTCCTCCACGTCAGCAATTGCCGGGGGGGCGAGCGCCGCCCCGCGATCTCCTCGATCGTCAGATCGAGCGCGACGCCGGTGAGCAGGAGCTTGCGCACGGGATCTTCGATGCGGCCGTCCTGCAAAACCAGCCGCGCTCGTCCCGCCAGCGCCCCATTCCGGATCGTCCCTTCTCCTTCCACCCGCAACCGGCCCTCCGCCGTGGCCGCGGCAAACTCCTCCCCGAGAAGCCCCGCCGCCGAGGCCGACCAGACCGTGAGATCAACCTCCACCGCGCCGATCTGCCACGTGCCGTTTCCGGCGGCATCGAGCCGCAACTCCGCGTGGAAACGCGTGCCCGGACCATCGAGCGTCAGATCCACCGCGCGAATCCCCGTTGGCAGCGCGCGGAACCCAACCTTCCAGTTCAAACTTGGCGCGTCGGGAATTGTCAGCGGACGAAACTCGCCCGTGAATTCCCCGTCGAGGGTCGGCAAACGCCACACGCCGACCAGGGGTGCCAGGGAAGTTTCAGCCGCGCCCCCGCGCGCCACTCCCAGCCAGCCGATTCCCAGCGCGAGGCAAGCCGCGGCCGCGAGTCGAAACGCAAGTGCGTGGGGTGAAGTCAGCAAACGCCTGAACGTGGCCGGTGACTCGCCTGCCCGCAAGCGCGGGTCGTGCGGCACGGCGAGGCAACCCGCACCTCAGGCAAGTCATGCGCCGGCGCAGGTCCCCGCGGCTTGAAATAGCAGCAGTGAACGAGTGTGCCCCACCCCGTGCACTCAGGCGGGCGCCCGAGGGCGGAGCGGAGACGCCGTCATGGGGAGCACGGTTCGACTTTCCAGATTTCCCGGGCGTATTCCCGGATCGTCCGATCGCTCGAGAATTTACCCATGCGAGCCGTATTCAAGATCGCCATACGGGCCCACTTGGTCTGGTCGCGATATGCTAGATCCACGAGGGCGTGGCAATCGCTATAGGCGCGGAAGTCGGCGAGAACCATATAGGGATCGCCATGCATCAAGCTGCCATGCAGTGCCCCGAACGCATGGTGTTCGCCGGGCGTGAAGTAATCGCTGCCCAGCCAGTCGAGCACGGCCCGAAGTTCTTCGTCGCGATGATAGATGTCCCACGGATTGTAGCCGCTCGCGGCCAGCGCCTCGACCTCTTCGACGGTCATGCCGAAAATGAAGATGTTGTCGTCGCCGACCTCATCCTTGATTTCAACATTCGCCCCATCGAGCGTACCGATCGTGAGGGAACCATTCAGCGCCAGCTTCATGTTTCCGGTGCCGGACGCTTCCTTGCCAGCGGTCGAAATCTGCTCCGACAGGTCGGCGGCCGGAATGATCTTTTCCGCGAGGGAAACCCGATAGTTCGGCAGAAATGCGACCTTGAGCCGGCCGTTCAAACGCGCATCGGAGTTGATGCGTGCACCGATGACATTGATCGCGCGTATAATGTTCTTCGCGAGATCATAGCCCGGCGCAGCCTTCGCGGCGAAGACGAACACGCGCGGCACGATATCGAGGTCGGGATTCTGCAACAGCCGACGATACAGCGCCATGATATGCAGCAGATTCAAATGCTGCCGCTTGTACTCGTGCAGCCGTTTGATCTGCACATCGAAAATCGCATCGGGCGAAACGTCGACGCCGCACTCGCTCTTGATCACCGCCGCGAGTTCGACCTTGTTTGCGCGCTTAATCGCCATGAACTCGCGCTGAAAGGCGGGATCATCGGCGTATTTTTCCAGGCCGCGCAGCAAGTCCAGGTCACGCGCCCAGATCTCCGATCCCAACTTCTCCGTGATCAGGGCGGCAAGCCGTGGGTTCGCTTTGAGCAACCACCGGCGCGGGGTGATACCGTTGGTCTTATTCTGGAATTTGCCGGGATAGAGCGCGTCGAATTCTGGAAACAGGTGCTTCTTCAACAGCACCGTATGCAATGCCGCCACGCCGTTGACGGAATGCGATCCCGCCACGGCAAGATTGGCCATGCGAACCATCTTCTGGCCGTTCTCTTCGATCAGGGAGCAGGTCCTTTTCTTTTCGTGATCTCCGGGCCACTTCGCTTCGACCGCTTGCATCACCCGCGTGTTGATATCGTAAATAATCTGGAGATGGCGCGGCAGCACCCGCTCAAACAGCGGCACGCCCCATTTTTCGAGCGCCTCCGGCAGGAGCGTATGGTTCGTATAGGCAAACGTGCGGGTGACGATTTTCCACGCCGCATCCCACGCCAGATCATGCTCGTCGAGCAGGATGCGCATCAGCTCTACGATCGTAATCGCCGGATGCGTGTCGTTGAGCTGGACCGCCACCTTTTCGGCAAAGTTATCCCACGAATTCGCCGGCAGCCGGAAGTGCCGTCGAAGGATGTCACGAAGCGAACACGCCACGAAGAAATACTGCTGCACGAGCCGGAGCTCCTTGCCGTTTTCGGTCTTGTCGTTCGGGTAAAGCACCTTCGAAACGGTCTCGCCCAGGGCCTTCTCGCGCACGGCCTCGACGTAGCCGCCGCTGTTGAACGCCGCGAGATCGAAGTCTTCCGTCGCCTTCGACGCCCAGAGCCGCAGTAAGTTCACCGTCTGCGTACCATAGCCCGCGATCGGAATATCGTGCGGCACGCCGAGGATCGTCTTGGTCTCCACCCACCGCGGACGGTAATTGCCCCGATCGTCGAAGACATTCTCCACCCGGCCATACAGCCGGACCTGCTGCGTATACTCGGGACGCACCACTTCCCATGGATCGCCGAAGAGAATCCAGTTATCCGGATGCTCGACCTGGTGACCGTTGACGAAGGCCTGCTTGAACAGACCGAATTCGTAATAGATGCCATATCCAAGAGCTGGATAGTCGAGGGTCGCGAGGGAATCGAGGAAACAGGCCGCGAGCCGCCCGAGGCCGCCGTTGCCCAGGCCCATGTCGACCTCGGAATCCCGAACCGTGTCGAAGTCCAACCCCAGGGAATCGAGCGCCGCCTTGGCGGTGTCGTACAACCCGGTGGCGAGCAGGTTGGTGCCGAAGAGCCGGCCCATCAGGTACTCGAGGGAGAAATAATAAACGCGGCGGACATTCTGCGCGTTGTGCACCGCCTGCGTGGCAATCATGCGCTCGTGAATGGTGTCACGCACGGCCAGCACCGTGGCGACCCACCAATCCCGCGGCGTGGCGGACCCGGTATGGCGGGCGAGCGTTGAGACCAAATGACGTTCCACGAGCGCGCGCATGGCGGCGACGGATTCGCCATTGCCGCCCGGCAGCACCTCGGGAGGAAAAGGCGCCGGCAGGGCAGGTCGGGGAAGGGTACGGGAGGAGCTTTTATCGGCGGTAGTCGGCATGGGAAATGAGAAGGGTGGTAAAGAAGGAACCGTGCCAGCGCGAGCGCAGGTTACGGCCTTATTTCTGGAATCGGCGGGCGAGTTCGCTGTGGTTGAGTTCGATGTAAGTGGGTCGGCCGGATGGGCTCGTCAGGGGTGAACGGGTGGCAAACAACTCCGCGACGAGCCGGCGCAATTCGCTTTCATCGGCACGATCGGACAAACGAATAGCCCGACTGGCGGCGAGTCGCGCGAGTTCGTCGCGCGCCAACAAGGTATCGCGATCAGGGATGGATCCGTCCCGAAAGGCCCCGAGCAGGTCGCGCAGGAACGGCTCCGCATCGGAGGGCTCCATCCACGCGGGCACGGCTTCCACTCGAAAAAAGTTTCGCCCGAACTCCGCGATTTCGAAGCCATGCCCGTTGAGAAATTCCAATCGGTCGAGCAACAACGCCGAGGCGATCGCATCGAGTTCCAACGGGATGGCCAACAGCAGGCGCTGGCTCGGCACCGCGCCGGCGCGAAACTGCTCCCGCAGTCGTTCGAACCAGATCCGCTCATGCACCGCCCGCCGGTCGAGCAAGACGAGGCCCGCGGCCGTTTCAAACAAGGCGTAGTTGCCATGTGCCAGCCCCACAAACCTCCAGTTGGGGACGGTCGGCACCGGCGCCAAGGCAGGGCGTCGGTCGTCCATCGCCGGGCGGACGGCCTCCGGACGAGGCGCCACGGCAGCGACCGGCGCATCTGGTCCGGAGCGGGCCACGGACGCCGGCCGCACCGAAACGGGCGCCGCGAACGAGCGAAGATCCGCTCGAAACAGGGGCGGCGGCGGCGCCATGCCGACGGCCGCAGCGTTCCCCAGGACATGCGCTGGTTTTGCCGTTGCAGGTAGCTCCGACGACGAAGGCGAAGCGCCGCTCGCGGAACTCGCGAGCGCTCCCGCGAGTGGCGGCGTCACGGTGGCTTCGCCATTTCGCGTCGCGGTTTCAGGCCGCGCGACCGGCTCCATCGGTGCGCCCAGTTCCCGCAAGCGGTGCAAGACGGACCGGATCACAAAGCCACGGACCTGAGGCTCGCTGCGAAACCGCACTTCGCGTTTCGCCGGATGCACATTCACGTCGACCGCCGCGGGATCGCATTCGAAAAATACGAACGCCAGCGGATACCGCCCTTTCGGCACTGACTCGTGATAACTCTCGATCAACGCGTAGTTGAGCGTGCGGCTGTCGACCGGCCGCGCATTCACAAACACGATCATCTCGTGCCGCGTCGACCGCCCCACTCCCGGCCGGCCGATGAGCCCGCTCAGCCGCAGCCCCGGTTCCACACTCTCGATTGGCACCAGCGCCTCGGCGATTTGCCGCCCGAAAATTTCCGCGATCCGCTCGCCAAGCGTGGAGCACTCCGGCGAACGAAAAATCACCCGGCCGTCCTCGATCAAGATGAACGCGGTTCGCGGACACGCCAGGGCGTACAACCGCACAGACTGAACGATGTGCGCCGCCTCGGTCTGGTCCGTCTTGAGGAATTTGCGCCGGGCCGGGACGGAATTGAAAAGGTGCGAAACCTCGATCCGCGTTCCGACGGGCCGGCCGCACTCGCGGACGTGGACGAACTTGCCTCCATTCACCAGAATTTCGGTGCCGACATCGCTGCCGATCTCACGGGTTTGCAACTGAAAGCGCGATACGCTCGCGATCGAAGGCAGCGCCTCTCCTCGAAACCCGTAACTCGCGAGCCGATCAAGATCCGCCGCCTCAGCGATCTTGCTCGTCGCGTGCCGCTCGAGGGACAGCAAGGCATCGTCACGCGACATCCCCGACCCGTTATCCTCGATCCGCATCAACGAACGTCCGCCATGTCGAAACTCGACCTCGATCCGCGTCGCTCCGGCGTCGAGGGCATTCTCCACCAGTTCCTTGACCACCGCCGCCGGACGCTCGATCACCTCGCCGGCGGCGATCTGATTGGCAACCCGGTCGGTAAGGATTCGAACTTTGGCCATGCGCGTCCGCAATTAACTTCGGTTTCCCGGTACGCCGTCAATACGCGCGTCGCCCCGATCTGCCGGGTGCCGCCCCGTGAGACAAACATTCCTGTCTGTAACTCCGTACAGGCAGGAATGCCTGCATCACGTCCGACCATCAAGCGCAGTCAAACCTCGCGCCGCCGCTCCGTCACCCACCGCAATACCGCCTTCTCGGCTTCGATGAACAGGAAAATGGCGAGGCCGACGCCCAAGGGTTGTCCCCATTCACGGAGCGTCAACGGGGCCGATCCGAACCAACGATTCATGAAGGGCGCGTAAACAAATCCAAGTTGGAGCACGCTCAAGACGCCGACCGCCATCCAGATTACCGGATTGGTGAAGAACAGACTCGGGCGCAAACTGGATGCCCGCAGAAAACGGCTGTTGAACAGATAAAAGATCTGCGCGCAAACCAGGGTGTTGACGGCCATCGTGCGGGCGTGCGCCACCGGGGTGCCGAGTCGTGTCTCCACCAGAAAAACCACGATCGTGGCCCCGCTAATCAGCACCGTTGCCAATCCGATCCGCCACAAGGCCAGCGCATCGAGAATGGGCGTGCCCGGCTTGCGCGGGGGACGTAGCATCAAACCGGGTTCGGCCGGTTCGAAGGCCAGGGCGAGCGCGAGGGTGACTGCGATCACCATGTTAACCCAAAGGATCTGCACGGGCGTGAGCGGAAGCACCCAGCCAAAGATGACCGCCGCCAGAATCACCAGGGCCTGCGCTCCGTTGGTCGGCAGGATAAACATGATGGCCTTGCGCAGATTGTCGTAAATCGTGCGCCCCTCCTCCACCGCGCGTTCAATTGAGCTGAAGTTGTCGTCAGCCAACACAATCGCCGCCGCTTCTTTCGTCGCCTCCGTGCCTTTGATACCCATCGCCACGCCCACATCGGCGCGTTTGAGGGCGGGCGCGTCGTTGACCCCATCGCCCGTCATGGCGACAACGTCACCGTTGGCCTGCAGTGCCTGCACAAGGCGCAATTTGTGCTCGGGACTCGTACGCGCAAAGATGTCGTTTTCCCGCACCATGCGCCGCAATTCTTCATCCGACGCCGCCTCAAGTTCCGCGCCGGTGACCGCATGGCTGCCATCACCAATTCCCATTTCACGGCCGATCGCGCGGGCCGTTCCGGCATGATCGCCGGTGATCATTTTTACCCGGATTCCCGCTTCATGACAGACCTTGATCGCCGCGATCGCCTCCGGGCGCGGCGGGTCGATGATCCCCACCACACCAAGAAAAACCATATCGTATCCAATATCCTCCAACGTGAGATCGCGCTTGGCCACATCCACGTCGCGAGCCGCGGCCGCCAGCACCCGCAGCCCTTCCTTCCCGAGTTCCTCGATCTGCTGTTCCCAAAACGCACGATCGAGCGGCACGGTTGAAGTCGGGTCCGCGCCCGCCTGCACGGGACAGCGCTCGAGCAGGCGGTCGGGTGCGCCTTTCAAGAAAATGCGCCGGCCACCGCCGGCCACGCCGTTGAGCGTGGCCATGAACTTATTCTCCGACTCGAACGGAATCGAAGCCAGCCGGTCGTAGCCCGCACTGTCGAACTTCGCCTTGCGGGCCAACGTGCGCATCGCTCCCTCAGTTGGTTCGCCCGTAACCTTCCACTGGCCGTCCTCCTCGGACACATGCGAGTCGTTGCAGACCGCCATGACTTCAATCAGCGCCCGCAAATCGGCGTGCTGTTCGAGCGTCACCCCATGCTGGTCGCGGGTGACTTTCCCCGCGGGCGCATATCCGGTGCCGGTGACATCGTAGCGGCCTCCGCCGGTGACCACGTGACGCGCGGTCATTTCATTGCGCGTGAGCGTGCCGGTTTTGTCGGAGCAGATGACCGTGACCGACCCAAGTGTTTCGACCGCCTTGAGGCGGCGGGTGATGGCGTTGCGCCGGGCCATCCGTTGCACTCCGAGTGCGAGGGTGATGGTGAGGATCGCGGGCAAACCCTCGGGGATGGCGGCGACGGCAAATCCGATCGCGGAGAGGAACAGTTCGTCCCGGCTGAAATCATGCAGCAGCCAGCCGACGAGCCACATCACCACGGCCATGCCGACAATGACGATCGAAAGAATCTTCCCAACCCGGTTCATCTGCCGGGTCAGCGGCGTCGCGATGGTTTGCACCGCGGCGATCATCTGGTTGATGCGTCCCAGTTCGGTGGATACGCCCGTGGCGGTCACGACCCCGACGCCGCGGCCGGCCGCGACCATTGTACCCGAATAGGTCATACCGAAACGGTCCCCTACTCCGGCGTGGGGCGCCGCGGGCTCCGTGTTCTTTTCCGTGGGGACTGATTCGCCCGTCAGGACGGACTCCTCCACCCGCAGGTTCACCGTCTCGATCAGGCGCAGATCCGCCGGCACCCGGTCACCGGAGCGCAGTCGCACGATATCGCCCGGCACGAGATGATCGGCATCAATCTCGGCCCACTCGCCATCGCGACGGGCATGCGCGCGCAGCGAGAGCATCTTGCGGATACCTTCGAGCGCCTGCTCCGCCTTGCCCTCCTGAATAAAGCCGATGATCGCATTGACCATCACGACCGCCAAAATGATTCCGGTGTCGATCCAATGTCCGAGCGCCGCTGTGACGACGGCCGCGGCCAGCAGGACATAGATGAGAACGTCGTGGAAATGTTTGAAGAAGCGTTTCAGCAGTCCGTCCTTCGCGGCCGCCGGCAGGCGATTGGGACCGACGGCCTCGAGGCGCTTGGCCGCCTCGTCCTGGCTCAGGCCCTGCGCATCCCCTTTCAGTTGCTGCAAGACCTCGTCGTGCGGCAGGGCGTGCGGCTGCTCAATCTGAAATTCGGGCTTCGACGATTCAGTCATGATTTGCCATCCTTCATCAAAGCGCTTCTCACGGCCTGCAATTCGCTCCGATGGGCCTCGGTGGGCTGCGGATAACTCATCTTCAACGATTTCATCGTTTCGACGATCGCGTGAGAGATGATCAACCGGGCGTTCTTCTTATCATCCGCCGGAATCACATACCAGGGAGCTTGGGTGGTACTTGTCGCACCCAGCGTATCCGAGTAAGCCGATTGGAAATCGCCCCAGAGCTTGCGCATCTCGATGTCGGCCGGGCTGAGTTTCCAGTTCTTCTCCGGATCATCAATGCGCGCGAGGAAGCGCTGGCGCTGTTCCTCGTTCGAGAGGTGAAGGAAAAACTTGATGACGCGCGTGCCGTTGCGATGAAGATAATCTTCGAGCTGAACGATGTCGCGATGCCGCTCCTGCCAGAGCGTCTTCGGATTGACGACCTCAGCCGGAAGACGCTGGCGCGCGAGCACCTCCGGCCGCACGCGCGCAATGAGCACTTCCTCATAATAGGAACGATTAAAAATGCCGATGCGTCCGCGCTCCGGGAGCCGCTGGTTCGTCCGCCAGAGAAAATCGTGATCGAGTTCTTCACTGCTGGGCTGCTTGAAACTGAACACCTGGCAGCCCTGCGGATTCACGCCGGACATCACGTGTTTGATCGCCCCGTCCTTCCCCGCCGTGTCCATGCCCTGAAAGATCAGGAGCAGCGAATAACGATCGTGGGCGTACATCACGCTCTGCAACGCGCGGAGTTCCTCGCTGTATTCGTCCAGGAGCTTGTGGTAATTTTTCCTGGAGTCGTAAAGCGGTTTCACCTCGGTTGCCCAGTCGGCGAGCTTCATCGTTTGCCTCGGCTTCACGCGGAAATGTTTAAGATTACAATGGATATTCATCCAGATGAGCGGACCGGCAGAAGCGCGTTTGGTGTCAGTTTTTACTCGTCAGGACGCGCCGTCGCATCCGACAGCGAGACCTCCACCTTACCCTCGCCGCTGAGGTAGTTGCAAATTCTCCAGGCGTGATAACCCAGGCGATCGAGCCAGCGCATCGCGTCCAGCAACTCCAGCGCCTGCACCGGCGGAGAAGCGCCGCCCGCCGTCTCTTGCAGAATCAGCGGACGTTCCTTGCGGCGGAGCTCGGCGAGTTCGAAGGCCAGACGTTCCACCCGCGCGCAACTCTCATCCATGCCTGATCCGCGCAGCCCGCTTTCACCCTGAAGCAGGATTTCCCGGCTGAGCGTGACCAGTGGTTGCAATCGCGGATCGCCCAAAGTCCGGCGCAAACTCGCGGGGGGCGCCAGCCGGCCCTGCAGCCGCGCCAGGTGATCGATCGCATGCATCTGCGCCACGCGCAGGTGCGACAACGGGCCGCCCGTTCCGATTGGAGGAATCAAGGCGAAGAACTGTTGGAGGCGGTCCAAGGCCTCCCGCAGCCTGGTTCCGGGCGTCGCCTCCACCTCCTCGCGCTCCCGACCCAGCGTTGCCCGCAAGGCGGTAAACGTCTCGGCCGCGGTTTCACGCAACGCCCGCCGCGTGGCCTCGAGCGCAACGGCGGGGGTTTGCAACAAGGTGACATCCAAATGCCGGGTCAGCGTCGGGCCGCGGTCGGGCAACACGCGCTCGATGCCCCGTGAGAAGCGCTGCACGAAGGGCAGAAACAGCGCCACTCCCACCGCGATGAACCCGGTGTGAAACGCCGCCAGGCTCATCGCCCCCGGATCGAGCCCGACATGCTCCTGAGCCCAGGCAATCAACCGGAGAAAGATCGGGAGAAGCAACACCGCAATCAAACCCGTGGCCAGGTTGAACACCACATGCGCGAGGGCGGTCCGCTTTGCCGGCACACTCCCGCCGATTGCCGCCAGCGCTCCTGTCACGGTCGTGCCCACCGCCGCGCCCACGACCAGCGAAGCTGCTTGCTCGAAGTTGATCGCCCCGGTGTGCAACGCCGCGAGCGTAGTGGCCACTGCCGCGCTCGAAGACTGCATGATGAGCGTCATCCCAACGCCGATGAGCATCGCCAGGACGTGCCCCCAAAACGTACCCACCGGCAAACGGGCAAGGTTAAACATTCCCGAGAATCCACGCATCGCTTCCTGCAGCGTTTCGAGACCAATGAAGATCAGTCCGAAACCCGCCAGGGCCACTCCAAGCGATCGCCACCGGCCGCGACCCAGCAGTTTCATAAACGCACCCACTCCCACCAGCGGCAAAGCATAAAACGCAATGCTCACTTTCAAGCCCAGCAGCGACACGATCCAGCCCGTTCCGGTCGTCCCCAGGCTGGCTCCAAACACCACTCCGACCGCCTGCGGAAAGGTCAGCAATCCTGCGCTCACAAAGCCAATCACCGTCACCGTCGTCGCACTCGACGACTGCACCATCGCCGTGACCACCGCGCCCGAAGCAAAGGCCTTGAAGGGCGTACCCGTGAACTGCACCAAAGCCCGCCGCAGTGCATCGCCGGCAAACGCCTTGAGGCCATCCGTCAGCAAGACCATCGCCAGCAGAAACAGACCAATGCCACCGACAAGTTGAAAGATCACGGGTAACATTTCAGCAGCATAGCACCCGGATGCACTCCGGCGCCAGCCCGCGTCAGTTCCTTCCGCACCTGTCATTCAAAACTTGATCCCCCCGGGCATGCGGCGACGCCTCCGACGCAACCGTCGATGACGTTATCCGGGGCTACCCTGAACCCAGTCCCGCCCGCCATCCATCCCCTCGTTCCTCCGATTTCGCCCACGTACGCCCGGGGAAGCCCGGCGTGAATCCGCGCACCTACCGGGTGATCACACTCACCCGGCACCCGTGTTTTTCGCATCCCGCCACGCCACGTTCCCCGACACGCTCCGTCCTTTTCACTGTGCGCCCGTCAGCATCGGCGTGCTCTCGATGATGCCGCGGGAGATCGCGTAGCGCGTCAGCCCGGCGACGTCATGGATGTTCAGCTTGTTCATCACCTGCTGCCGATGCTTCTCCACTGTCTTGATGCTGATGCACAGGTCCGCCGCGATTTGCTTGTTCACCTTTCCTTCCGTCACCAGCTGCAAGACCTCGAGCTCGCGGGACGTAAGCTGCTCACTGCGTCGGCGAATCGGTTTACCTTTAAGATAGGCCTCCCGATAATAATCCAGCAGCCGTTTCGAAATCGAGGGACTAAAGAACGCGTTGCCGCGATAGGCCTCGCGGATCGCTTTAATCAGATCATTGGCGGCGGTCTGCTTGATGAGATAACCGGCGGCGCCGGCCTCGGTCAACTGGTGCACGTATTCGTCATCACTGTACGACGACAGCACCAACACCTTCGAGGGGATTCCCTCCTTGATGATCTGCCGCGTGGCTTCGAGCCCGTTGAGTTGCGGCATGGCAATGTCCATCACGATCACATCCGGAACAAGGGTCCTGGCCATCTGGACCGCCTGCCGGCCGTTTTCCGCCTCACCGACCACTTCGATATCCAGTTCGGCTGCCAGGAGCGAACGCAGTCCCTGCCGCACGACCGTATGATCGTCTGCGAGTAGCACTTTGATTTTATTCATGAGAAATCCTGGTCGTAGTTGTTAGTTTGACGCTGAAAGTGCCGCCGCAACGGGGTGGGCCGACCCCACTGCCACCGATGTAATAGGTATCTGGATACGGACCGTGGTTCCCCGCTTCGGAACGGACTCGATCGTGAACTGGCCGTCCACGAGTCGCACGCGTTCCTGCATGCCGAGCAGCCCAAGGGGCTGTCGACCGGAGCCATTCCCGATCTGCGACACCGGAAACGCGCAACCGTTGTCGATAATCTCCATCGAAATTGCCTCCGGCAACTGGCGGAGGCGGATTTTCACCCGCGTGGCCTGCGCATGCTTATATACATTCGTCAGGCTCTCCTGTGCGACCCGATAGAGCACCGTACCCTGCTGGTTGGTGAGCTGCTCAACTTGCACGAAACCTTCGAACTCAATCTTGATTCCCGTCTGCTCCGCGAACGACTTCACATAATTCTGCAAGGCCGCCACCGGCCCGAGATGATCCAGCATCGAGGGCCGCAATTCGCGGGCAAAGCGGTGCACCAGCTCCATGCTTTGCTCCAGCAAGTGTTGGGCACGTTCCACCTTGCTGCGGAACACCTCGTCGTGGGCGGTGGGTGAACGCAGCATCGCAATGCTCACATTGACCGCCGTCAGCGCCTGTCCGATCTCGTCGTGGAGCTCCCGGCTGATATGCCGGCGTTCTTCCTCCTGCACGGTCAGTACCTTGTTCGACAGTTGGCGCAGATTCTCTTCCATCGCACGCGCCTCCTGGAAAAGCCGGATGTAATGCTCCCGGCTTTCACGCAAGGCCGACTCGGCCTGCTTGCGTTCCTGAATGTCTCGTACGATCCCGGTGAAGAAAACTCCGGTCCGCGTCTGCCACGCCGCCAGCGTAAACTCCAAGGGAAAGATACTCCCGTCGCAATGCAGCCCGCACGCCTCGATGGGTCGCTTCAACAGTTGCTGCTTTTCGCCCGCGACGAGACTCGCCAACCGCACCCGGGCCCGCGCCCGCAAGCGCCGCGGGATGAGCCACACAAAGGACTTCCCCAGCAGCTCCTCCCGGCGATAACCAAACAGCACTTCCGCGCCGCGATTCATCGCCATCAACCGGCCGCGCCCATCCACGGTAATTATACCATCCTGGGCCGACTCCACCACCGAGCGAAACTTTAGCTCCGACTCCTCCAGCAGTTCCTGCGCGTTCCGCCGCTCCGCGACCTCATGCGCCAGCTTCTTCACATTCACGGCGAGTTGTTGATGCCGCTCCTGCAACGTTTCATTCATCCGACCCAGCCGCTCGCAAGCGTCACGAAACCCGCGATGGGCAACTTCAAACGCCGACAGCGTTTCCATCAAAAAGGTCTCCACCGTGCGGATCCATGGTCCATCCGCGCGTGGCGGGTTCCTAGCCACCATTTGCCCGAGCGCGGCCTGATGCAACCGCACCACGTCCACCACTCCAAGTCCGAGATTCAGCGCTTTGCGGCCAAGTTCATACGCGCGTTGCAGGGCCTCTTCATCGCCGCGGGCGACATACGCCTTGAGCGCGCGCCGATACTGCCCGACCAGAGATGTCCAGACGTGGTTCTTCATCGGGCTCCCGTGTATTTGCAGGCCAACACCAAGCCGTCGTCCGTACCGCGAAAATCCCGCTCGAGGATCCGCTCCACCAACGTCGGAAGCGCTTCACCGGGGTGCACCCTTTCCGCGAAATCCTCCCGCACGCCATCCGTCGCGAACACCATCACATCGCCCGCGGCAATCGGGAACACGGTCGTTTGCAACGCGGGCAGTTGATAACCCACCACGCCGGCGCGAAGCAGAATCGACTCCCGCGGAGGCTGAGCCTGACGGTCAGCACGAAACATCACCGCCTCCACGTTGCCAACTCCCAGCGCAGTTGCCGTCTCCGCGCGGCGGTCGAACACCACCAGCGTCATCACGACGCCCCGGGTTTCGCGAATCGCCCGGTGACAATGGTTCATCAACGCCACCAGAGGCTCGCGCGCCCAACCCTCCAGCACCTCCGCCGCCTGCCGCGCCGCGGCCGTCGCCTGCGGCCCGTGCCCGAGCCCATCGATCACCGCCACCAGCGCGCCGCCTTCCCACTGGGAAACCAGATGCAGGTCGCCCGATTCGGCCTCCTCCGGGGCCGCCCGGGATGCCACGCACCACTCAATCGCCGGCGGTCGATACGCGTCAGTGTGATTCATCGCGCGCACGTTTCGCCGCGAAGCAGTAGGGAGACTGTGGATACGAGCAGGCACGTCAGCGTCTCCATTTTTTCATGGTGATGGTCGTGCCCCGGCCCATTTCCGAGGCGATGTCGAATTCGTCCATGAGCCACTTCGCGCCAGGCAGTCCGACTCCCAGTCCCTTGCGGGTGGAATAACCGTATTGCATGGCCTGCGCCACGTCGCGGATTCCCGGCCCTTCGTCGCGCGCGATGATCTGGATCCCGTTCCGGCCCCCCTCAAGATCGCTGTTCACGGCGGACATGAGGATCTCGCCTTTCTGCGCGTGATCGACAATATTACGCGCAACCTCGGAGATCGCGGCGGCGATCAAGGTCACATCCGCGCCGTTGAAGCCGAGCTCCAACGCGAGCGCGCGCCCTCGCTGCCTCGCCGTCACAATATCGACGGACGCGTTGATCACCGTCAGAGTCTCAGTTTCCATCGACAGCATGGCGTTTGGTCCTGGAGTCCAGGTGGGCTAAGCCTTCTTCAAGGTCCAGCGCGGTGCCGATCCCTTCGAGGGTCAGTCCAAGTTGAACCATGGCAAACGCCACGTCCGGCTGAATGCCAACGATCACAGTCTCCGCGCCGCGAAGTTTCAACATATGCGCGATGGTGCGGAGCGTGCGCGTCGCGAAGGAATCGATCACATCGAGCACGGTCACGTCGATGATCACACCGCGCGCCCGATAGGTCCCCACGCGCTCACCGAGGCTGTCCCGCAGTTCCACCAAATCCGAATCCGAGAGCACCGACTGAATGCTCGCGATCAAGTATCCACCCTGTTTCAAAATCGGAACAGGCATGACTCAGGCCTTCGGTTCCTTGCCAGATGTCGCTCCAGCGGGTTCATTCGCCGCGATGATGACCTTGTAGCCAAGTAACAACTCCGCCTCCTCGATCCCACCCTGAAGGTCACCGACGGCGTTCATCTTGCTGAGATCCACGCCAATCGTCACAAGCGTCTGCGCAATTTCGGCCGATAGGCCCGTGATGATGACGCTCGCTCCCATCAGGCGGGAGGCTTCCACCGTTTTCACCAGATGATTCGCCACCGCGTGGTCGATCGTCGGCACCCCCGTGATGTCCACCACCACCACTTTGGCCCGATTGGCCCGGATGCCGCGGAGCAACTGCTCGGTCAGTTGCCGCGCGCGCTGCGCATCAATCACTCCAATGATCGGCAGAATCAACAATCGCTCCCGCACCTGCAGCACGGGCGTCGAAAGTTCACGAATCGCTTCCTGCTGCTGGCGAATGACACGCTCGCGTTCCTGCACGAAACTGACCGCCACGGTGTTCGCGATGCGGTTCGCCGCCGGCTCATAGGCATCGAGCACTTTGTTCAACAGATCGAAATCACCCTGGTATTTCTTGAACAACGAGCGCGCAAGCACATCGCGGAGCAGAAGCACAATCCCCACCACTTCGTGGGTTTCCACGCCGCGGGGGATGATGCGCTCGGAGAGATTACGCGCATAAGCCTGCAAGGCCTCGACGCTCCCCGTCTCCAGAACCTCGACGTAGTTGTCGTAGACGGACGTCGCCTCCGAGAAAATTTCCTCCTTGGTCATCGCCGTCAGCAACTGCGCATCGGTGATTCGCCGCGCCCACTCTTCGCGCAATGGAGTGCGATTCTCCCGGAGATGCGCGACAAGTTCGCGAAGCAGGGGATCGCTGTAATCCGCAAGTGGCGTCGAGGGATGCGTGATGTTCTGAATCTTGAATTCCGGCTTCTTCTTCATCGGCTGGATGGGGCGTATAAGTAGTCTGGATGCATCGTATGGGGTCAACTTCATCACTTTAAACAGTTCTGCTTCCGTCCGTAATAGGGCATAAAGCGACCTGCGAAGTAGGAATTCACCCCATGGGGGACGCGCTCGGTTTCGAGTTCAATGATTCCGTGTCTTCCGCGTCCGTCTCTTCCTGGTCGCGCCTGCTTGGCTGCTCGCTGTTGGCGACGTTCGCCGGTGCGTCCATTCCGTTCCTTCGCGCCGCGTCGCCCTCCCCTGCGCCCGCTCCTCCCGCGCGGTTAATACCGGCGGACACCCACCGCCTTGCTCCGCCGCAGATCGGCCAACGCACCGTCCGTCTCCTCTCGCCCACCCTCATCGAACTCACGATAATCACCGCCGGCGGTCCCGTGCCGCCTCCCGAAAAGGGACCGGCACCCGAATTTCCGCCTCCGGTCCTCGCTCCCAAAGAGTTCCGCGTCACCTCCGCGGGAGAGCCGCACGACCCGGCCCGGGTGGGATTCCGACGGCGCCCCGTCTACGCACCACTCAAGGAGCGTGATCTGCGGATCGGCCATTATGTCTATTTGGAGCTGACGCAGCCGGTCAAAGCCCACGCCACCGTCGAGGTCACCTACCAAGGCAAGGCGGTGCCATGGCTCGCCGGCTTCCGCGAAGCCACCGAGGCCCACCCCCAGCGCCTGAATCCGGCGATCCACGTCAACCAAGTCGGCTACCTGCCCCACGCACCGAAGATCGCGCAAGTGGGCTACTTCCTGGGGTCGCTTGGAGAACTCCGGTTACCTGGACATGAAAACGGAGCCGCTCCATCGCCGTCGTCTGCGACCGGAGGCCGCATTGACGCGACGCCGGCGACCGGGGTGGAATTCCACCTGATCGACGCGGCCAGCGGCGCGATCGTGCACCGCGGGCAACTCGGGCGCCGCCCCGACCGCGGCATGCCGCACGGAGCGTATCAGAACGTGTGGTGTGCGGATTTCAGCGCGGTCCGGCGCCCGGGCGAATACCGGCTCGCCGTCACTGGCATGGGCGCATCGTATCCATTTTTCATCGACGAAGGGGTGGCCGCCGCTTTCGCCCGCACCTCCGCCCTGGGCATCTATCACCAACGCTGCGGCGCGGATAACGCCCTGCCGTATTCACGGTTCACCCACGCGGCGTGTCACACCGCCCCCGCCACCATTCCCTCCGGGCCGATTCGCGCGTTACCTGGGCTCGAGGAAACGGCACCTGATGCCGACTTGTTTCCCATTGTCCGTCGCGGGCCGGTCGATGTGTCCGGCGGGCATCACGACGCCGGCGATTACAGCAAATATACGATCAATAGCGCGGCCTTCATCCACCACCTGGTGTTCGCGGTGGATGCGATGGCAGGCGTGGCGGAGATCGACAACCTCGGGCTGCCGGAGAGCGGTGACGGCATCGGTGACCTGCTGCAGATCGCGAAAGGGGAGTCGGACTTCCTCGTCAAGATGCAGGATGACGACGGTGGTTTCCACTTTCTCGTTTATCCCCGGGATCGACGGTATGAGCAGGACGTGCTGCCGGATCGCGGCGACCCGCAAATCCTCTGGCCCAAGAATTCGGCGGCGACCGCTGCCGCCGTTGCCGCGCTCGCCCAATGCGCGGCCTCAAAATCCTTGCAGCACCATTACCCGGCGGAGACCAAACGCTACCTCGCCGCTGCCCGGAAAGGCTGGCAATTTCTGCGCGCGGCCCAGGCCAGGTTTGACGGAGAGATCTACCGCAAGTTCACGCACTATGGCGATGACTTCAAAGACGCGGACGAACTCGCCTGGGCCGCCGTCGAGCTCTACGCGGCGACCGGCGAGCCCGAGTTCGAAGCCCAGGTGCGCAAGCGCCTTGACCCCACCGATTCCTCCACCCGTCGCTGGGGCTGGCGCCGCATGAACGAGTCCTACGGCCGCGCGATCCGCAGCTATGCCTTCGCCACTCGCACCGGCCGGCTCGCCCGCGCCAAGGTCGACCGACGCCTGCTGACATTGTGCGAAGAGGAGATCATCGCGTGCGCCGACGACTGGCTGAAAGCGAGCGAGGAAAGTGCGTATGGCGTGAGCTACCCGGCGCCAACAAAACGCGTGGGCGGCGGCGGCTGGTATTTCCCGCACGACTACACGTACGACCTGGCAGTGGCGGCGCAACTCGACTTCCCGCGCAAAGCCGACCGGCGACCCGACTACTTCAAAGCGATCATCGCCAACCTGAACTACGAGGCCGGCAGTAATCCCGTGAACGTTTCTTTCCTCACCGGCCTCGGCTGGAAACGCCCACTGGAGATTGTTCACCAGTTTGCGCAAAATGATCGCCGCGCCTTGCCTCCATCGGGAATTCCACTCGGGGCCATTCAAGAGGGCTTTTACTATATGGATAACTACCGTCGGGAGCTGGGCGCGTTATGCTACCCGCTCGACGGTGCGAAGGACTCACCCTACCCGATCCTCGATCGCTGGGGAGACAGTTTTAATCTGCAGACGGAATTCGTCATCATCAACCAAGCGCGGGCTCTCGCCGTCTCATCGTGGCTGCTTGGTCAGACCCCCTTGAAAAACCAAACGTGGAAACCGCCTTCCGCCCGGATCGAAGGCATTCCCGCGCAACCCGCCATCGTCACTCGGCCCCTCACGGCACGCATGGCCCCCCCCGCCGGATTGGATCTGCGCCAAGCGCGGGTGGTCTGGGAAGGCACGGATAACGCTCCGGCGTTCGGCGGAACATACCAATTCACGCCCAAGCAACCGGGCCCGCAATGGATTGAAGTGGAAGCGCAATGGCCCGATGGACGCCGCGTGTTTGGCGTCATCACGTTTAACGCCACGGCTTCGCGTTGATCGCGTTGCCGATGGAGCGGCAACGGAGGGCCTGCACGAAAAACGGGCGGCGGCCCAGGCGGCGAAAAGCAGTCGGGGGAGCACCGTATCCCTTTTTGGGTGTTCACCCACTGTCCCACTTCTGAGCGCTCCGTTACTGTTGGGTTACAACTCTCGCAAACCATCGCTTCATCTGACGACTACGCCCACTCCCCCCATGCGACTGCTTTTTATTCATGAACGATTTGGGGCCTACGGCGGCGCCGAGGCCAACGTTCTCCTGACCGCCACCGAACTGAGACGGAGGGGGCATCCGGTGGCGATCCTGCATGGCGCCCCCACCGGACGAGACCTCGAAACGTGGAACGACATTTTCGCGGAGCGTTACGCGATTCCGCCGGTTCGGGCCGCCGTCGCGCTGCAGCAGGCACTAACCGATTTTCGGCCGAACGTCATTTTTCTGCACAAACACGCGGACTTGGCGCTGCTTGAGTCCGTGGCCGAATGCGGCGTGCCCGCCGTGCGCATGGTGCATGACCACGACCTGTATTGCCTTCGTGGTTACAAATACAATCCGCTCACCCGTCAGATCTGCACGCGCGCGGCCTCACCGTATTGCGTCTTCCCCTGCGGCGGCACCGTGGCGCGAAATCGTAGCGGCGGCTTCCCCTTCAAATGGCTCAGCTATGGCGAAAAACAGCGTGAACTCGCGCTCAATCGCCGCTTCCATCGTTTGATCGCGGCGACGGAGTTCATGCGCGATGAACTGGTTCGAAACGGTTTCCGTTCCGAACAAATCGAGATTCTAGCGCCCGTGCCACGTTCCTCGGACGAGTCTTTCCAGTGCACCTTCGGCCAGCGCAATCGCCTCGTTTACGCCGGCCAGATCATTCGCGGTAAAGGGGTGGATGTCCTTCTGGAATCGCTGGCGCAGGTCGCCGGGCGCTTCGAGTGCGTGATCCTCGGCGACGGCAATCATCGCGCCCATTGCGAGAGACTGAGCGCCCGCCTCGGTCTGGCCGACCGCGTCCACTTCGCGGGCTTCGTTTCCCAGGAGAAGATCGCCGGGTATTATCGTGACGCCAGTGTCGCGGTGATGAGTTCGGTCTGGCCTGAACCGTTTGGCGCGACCGGACTCGAAGCGATGCGCTGTGGCTTACCCGTGGTCGCGTTCGACGCCGGCGGAATCCGCGAGTGGTTGATCGATGGCTGGAACGGCTTTCTCGTCCCGTGGATGGATCGAGCCCGTTACGCGGCCAGCATCGAAGAGCTGCTTCAAAACAAGTCTCGCGCCCGCACCCTGGGCGCGAACGGACGGCACTGGGTCGGGGAACAATTCGGTTTTCCAAAATACCTGAGCGGACTCGAAGATCTCTTCCACCGGGTTGGCCAATCTCCTGCGGTCGCGGGAGAGCGGAGTCTGGTTCCGCCCACCCAGGCCGCCGTTCGTCCATGATGAAATCCGCTGTTTCCACGTTCCGCACCGACCTTTCCGAATCGCTGACCTGCCATGAATCCTGCTACTGATCCCCGCCTCCCGCAAAACGTGCTGGATCACTTCGCCACGTTTGAATCGCCCTGGCGCCGGCGGCGCCTTCAGCTTTATCTCGGATGGAAACGACTGCTGTGGCGCTGGCTGGTCGGAGGGGCGCACCTGACCAAGCGCACGCTCGACCTTTTCGGCAGCGGCTGCGCCCTGCTCGTCTTTTCCCCGCTGCTCGCGCTGATTGCGCTTCTGATCAAACTCGAGGACCGCGGCCCCGTATTGTTTCCTCAAATACGCGTCGGCCGCCATGGCCGCGAATTCCGCATGTTGAAGTTTCGCTCCATGAAGGTGGACGCCGAAGCCCGCCTGCATGAGATGCTGGGGGAAAATCACCATGCCACGGGAGTGACGTTCAAGATCAAGGACGACCCGCGCATCACCCGCGTCGGCAAATGGGCGCGTCGGTTCTCGTTTGATGAACTGCCGCAATTCTATAATGTCTTTGTCGGCGAGATGTCCCTCGTGGGCCCCCGGCCACCGCTGCCCCGTGAGGTTGCGCTCTATACGCTTGCCGACCGGCGGCGACTCGCGATCACTCCCGGGATCACCTGCCTCTGGCAGATCAGTGGCCGGGCCGAGATCGATTTTCCCGGGCAGGTAAAACTCGATGTGCGGTACATTGAAAGCCGCAGCTTCTGGCAGGACATCAAGATCCTCTGCAAAACCGTCCCGGCGGTCCTTTCCGGCAACGGAGCGTATTGATGAACGCGATACTGATTTGTCCCGGCGATCGTTCTGCGGTCCCCTGTCTGGTCGAAACCGCGCCGCTCGCCGCCGCGCCCGTGCTGGGACGGACCGTGATCGAGCACTGGCTCGACACGCTCGTGGCGCAGGGCCTGAAACAGGCGGCGGTGCTCGCGTCCGACCGCCCCCAACATATTCGCGCAATTGTGGGCAACGGCGCCCGTTGGGGCATTCAGCTCGAGGTCATTCCGCAAAGCCGGGAACTGAACCCCGACGAAGCTCGCCTCTGGCAGCAACGTTCGACCGCTCCGTCCGCCGGAGCCCCTGGGTGCATCATCGTTATGGATACGCTGCCCGGGGTCCCCGACTTCCCTCTTTTCGCCAGCTACGCCAGCTGGTATGCAGCCGTGTCCGCCTTTGCGCCCCATGCCCTCACTCCCGGCCGCATCGGGGTCCGCGAGGTGCAACCGGGAATCTGGATCGGACTGCACGCGAAGATCGCCGCGAGCGCGCGCTTGGAGGCACCTTGCTGGATTGGCCAGGGCGTGGTGATCGCCGAAGGTGCGTCCATCGGTCCTGGCGCGATGGTGGAGGACCATGTCGCCATCGAGCGCGGCGCCCGCATTAGCCACAGTATCGTTGGACCGAATACGTTCGTCGGACCGAACATTTCCCTGCAGGATTCCCTCGCCCTCGGGAGTACCCTCGTTAACTGGAAGAACAACTCGTGCCTGCGGGTGCCCGACGCGTTCTTCCTCTGCTCGCTCGCCGAGCGCCGGCTCGCTTATGACGGCTCCGGGCTCATCGGTCGCACCCTGGCCCTTGCGGCCATGCTCTGCACCGCGCCCGTCGCCTCCGCCGTGATGCTGCTCTCGCTGATCCGCGGAGAAAATCCTCTCCGACGCTGCCTCGGCGTTCGACCACAACGTGATGTACTCGACCGCTCCTTTCGGACCTTCGCCTACTACGAACTCACGAGCGGCAGCAACTGGCTCAAGCGTTGGCCCCAGTTCTGGAGTGTGGCCCGCGGCGATCTCAGGTGGGTGGGAAATCGTCCGCTTCGACCCACGCAGGCACTGACCCTCGCCCACGATTTCGAGCGGCTCTGGCTTAGCGCCCCGGTCGGACTCGTCTCGCTCGCGGATGCACACGGTTGCACCGATGGCCTGAGCGACGAGGTGTGCGGGCATGCCAGTTATTACGCGGTCCACGCGAACCGCCGCCTCGATTGGATCGTCCTCGGCCGAGCCCTTGTTCGCGCGGCGGCGGCCATTCCCATTCGTCCCCGCTCCCGGCGCAAGCCGGCCCCGGTGCTGCCCCACTTAGTATCCAAGCAGGAAGGTTAAAACCCTTTCTGCGCCAATCCGTTCTCCTGCGACCGCAGTGGAAAACGGCCTTTGCCTTCCCAAATGTGACCAACCGAAAGAACCCATGAAAATCGAGCACGACGGAAATAACCTCCGGGTAAGCGACATCGCCGAACTCAACGCGATCAACGCTTCAGCGTTTCGCGACGAGGTGCGCGCCGCCATGCCGGCCTCACCCCACACGATCGAGATCGATCTCTCGGAAACCCGGTTTGTCGACAGTTCTGGACTGGGCGCCCTATTCGCTCTCTACAAGGCTGCCAGCAATAATGGCCATGACGGCGTCACCTTGCGCCTGGTGAATCCCCGTCCGTCAATCCAGCAGCTGTTCGAGCTCACTCAATTGCATCAACTCTTTGAGATCGCGCGGCGGTGAATCCAAGCCCGATCCCCCATCGCCACCCCGAGATCCCATCGACTCCCATGGTTCAATCCGTCCCGCCGGAACGCGGCGTCAGTCAACGCGTCTCCTTCAAATGCGACTTGGCCGACGCTCGCAACGCCACCCGTCTGCTGCGCGCTTTCCTGGCTGAACAAGGGCTGGACGAGTCGGAGCAGTTCAATGGCGAGCTCTGCCTGGCGGAGGCGTGCAACAACGCCATCCAATATGCCACCGGTCCGCAACGGGAGCAGGCAATCACGGCCGAAGCGATCTGCCATTCCGCCGCCATCGAACTGCGGGTGACCGATCACACCGCGGGCTTCACCTTGGGCGGACCACGAACCCCGCTCGATCCTCAGCGGGAAAATGGACGAGGCTTGTTCATCATCCAGTCGCTGATGGACGAGGTGCGATATTATCGCGGAGAAGAAGGAAACGTTCTCGTGATGCGAAAGACGCGGACGCATCAGCACCATCGCCCGGCCGACGCTGCCGCCCACGCTTCCCTCGACAGCGCCCGGGAGCAACTGGAGTACTGTCAGCAAACGATCAGCGGGATGGCCCGCGAGCTTTGCTTTCGCTCGGAGAGTCTCTCCGCGATTTTCCGCTGCTGTGCGGAGCTGGGCCGAACAAGTGACCTCGAGGGATTCGGTCACCGGCTGATGAACGATCTCCTTCATCTGACCACGGCGGACTGGTTCGTCCTGCGGATCCTGCCGGCCGGGGGTAATCAACTGGAAGTATTCGCCGCTTCGTTTCCCGAGCTTCACCACCACGCGTTGCCGTTCACCGCGGGAGCGGCGGAGGCCGCCCCGCCCGCGGAACTCGCAGCCGCCCGCACCCGGCGCGAAGTCGAATTCGCTGCCGCACAAACCGCCGGCGACGAGCCGTTGCGCCTGGCCGGTGCGGGGGCCTCCGGCCTGGTCCATCCCCTGCTCTTCGGCGACCAATTGCTGGGCACCCTCGCGATCGGTCGCAGGAATTCGGATCCACCGCTCTCTGCACTCCAGACCGGGATGATCCGCACCTTCGCCGAGTTCATGGCGGTACAGATCCAGAACGCGCGTCACCACGAGGAGCAGGTTCATGCGCGCCTGGTCGCCCACGAACTGGAAATTGCGCATCGGATCCAGCGCGCCCTGCTCCCGCGCACCCTGCCGAGCCTCCCCGGTTTCCAACTGTCGGCCAGTTGGGAAAGCGCCCGCCAGGTCGGCGGTGACTTTTACGACGCGATTCCCATCGGTGATCATGCCGTTCTCCTGGTCGTTGCCGACGTCATGGGCAAAGGGGTCCCGGCCGCGATCTTCGCCACCATCACGCGCAGTCTGCTCCGCGCCATGGCCGTGCGCAGTCATCATCCCGCCCGCCTGCTGAAGCGCCTCAACGAACTCCTCTACACGGAGCTTTCGAGCGTGGGCATGTTCATCACCGCGCAGCTGGTGTTCGTCGATTTGAAGCGACGCCATCTGGTCGCGGCGAGCGCCGGGCATTGCCCAGTCGTCCTGCGGTCCGGCGAAACGGTCCGTACTCTGGCGGTCAGTGGCACGCCGCTGGGCATCCTGCCCGAGACGACGTACCAGCAACAAACGGCCACCTTCGCTGAAGCCGGCGGGCTGTTGCTTTACACCGACGGCCTGACCGAGTCGCAGAATTCCGCCGGAGCGATGTTTGGTCACGACCGCCTGGTGGAATGGTTTCGCGCCCGCCCGCAACTTGGCACCGCCGAAGCCATCCGGGACGAGCTCACGGCCGAGCTCACGCGCTATCGGGGCGGCGCGCCCCTGCGCGACGATCAGGCGATCCTCATTCTGGCAGAAGATTCGGGGACGGAGGAAACGACTCCGCCCGGACACCGTTCGGATCCGGAAATCAATCACATGCCGGCCCTCACGCGCGATCCCGCGACCGCCGTCGCCACCCACTCCACCTCCGCGCCATGAAGCCCATTCTGCCCCTTTTTGTCTTCATCGATGCCTGCGGTTGGGAGATCATTAAAAACGATCCTTTCGTGCGCGATGTCGCGCCGCATCGCCGACCACTGCGCTCGGTCTTCGGTTACAGCTCGGCCTGCATCCCCTCGATCCTCTCGGGCCGTTATCCGAGCGAACATCGCAATTGGTCGTATTTTGTCTATGATCCGGAGCATTCCCCTTTTCGGAAATTACGCGCGCTGCAGTGGCTCCCCACCGCCTTGACCGGACGGCGACGCGTCCGGCGCTGGCTGTCGAAATACGTGAAGATGCGGTTGAAATTCAAAGGCTACTTCGATCTCTACAACATTCCGTTTCGCCATATCTCGCTGTTCGATTTCACGGAAAAGAAAAGCCCTCTCCAACCCGGCGGAATGAATCGCGGACCAAACGTCTTCGATTTCCTGCTGGAGCGCGGCATTCCCTATCACGTCAGCGCGCCCACGGCCGGCGAGGAGCCGAATCTCGCCGCGCTGCAACGCGACATCGCCCGGGAACAGATTGACTTTGCGTTCCTGTATTGGCCGGAGCTGGACGGCCTGATGCACCGGGTTGGCAACGACTCGCCGGAAGTCCCGGCGCGCCTCCGTGACTACGAGGACAAGATCGCGCGCCTGCTGGTCACCGCACGTGAACACTACGAGGAAGTGCGGCTCTATGTCTTCAGCGATCACGGCATGGCCAACTGCGACCAGCATCTCGATCTGCGCGCCCAAATCGACGCGCTTGGATTCACGATGGGCGAAGACTACGCCGTGGTCTACGACTCGACGATGGCGCGGTTCTGGTTTTTCAACAACCAAGCCCGCCGCGCCATCACCGGACAACTGGGCACCGTTCCGGAGGGGCACGTCATGAGCGATGACGAGCTCAGACAGCTCGGCACGTATTTCCCGGACCGATACTTCGGCGAGCTGATTTTCCTGGTGCAGGAAGGCACGCTCATCGTGCCGGGCCATATGGGCGCCCGTCCCATTCGCGCGATGCACGGTTTCCATCCTGACGCTCCGCACAGTTACGCGGCGTTGATGACCAACCAGGCGGATGTGCCTGACGATGTCGCCGCCATTCCCGACATGTTCACCCTAATGACCCGGGACGCCGAATGCGCGCATGCCGCCAACCGGCCGACCGCAAGCACCGTCACCCGAACCTAGCGGAGGGGACGGCCTCTCCCTCGTCGGTGCCGGGCCGGGGCAAATCCGGTACCGCTGGGAACGGGTTCAGCGGCCCGCTTCCACCAATTCCATTTCCTCACGCGTCACCTCGTCGGTCCGCAGCCGTTTGGCCTCCTCCTCGCTCACCTCGCGACTGACAAAGCTGTAGATCGCCGGCACTACGAACAGCGTCAGCAGTGTGCCGCCGATCATGCCGCCCACCACGGCGACGCCCATCGGCACGCGGCTTTGCGCACCGGCCCCGAACGCGAGGGCAATCGGCAGAATGCCCAGGATCGTCGAGAAACTGGTCATCAGAATCGGCCGGAACCGCGCGACCGCCGCGTCCTCGATCGCCTCGCGCACGGAGCGGCCGGTGAGCTTCCGTTGATTCGCGAATTCGACGATGAGGATGCCATTTTTCGTCACCAACCCGATCAGCATCACCAGGCCAATCTGGCTGAAAATATTCAGCGTGTATCCACCCAGCCACAACGCCACAAGTGCGCCTGAAAGCGCCAGCGGCACCGCGAGCATGATGATAAAGGGATCCCGGAAACTCTCGAACTGCGCCGCGAGCACGAGATAGATCAACCCGAGGGCGAAAACGAAGAGAAACAACAGGCTCGAGGAGCTATCGACAAAGTCCCGCGATTGCCCGGCAAGTTCCGTGGTGAACCGGTCGTCAAGCACCTCCCGTGCAATCGCGCGCATCGCTGCGATGCCATCGCCAATGGTCCGCCCGGCGACCACTTCAGCCGACACCGTCGCGGCCGCATACCGGTTAAAGCGATACAAGGCGGGCGGCGTGGTGGATTCCGTCAGCGTGATCAGGGTGTCAAGCGGCACCATCTCACCCGCCGCCGAGCGCACGTGAATGCCGCGAATGTTCGACGGCTGGTTGCGGTCCGAACGCTCGAGTTGCCCGATCACCTGAAACTGCTCATCGTTGAGAATGAAGTAACCATAGCGCTGTTCGCTCAGCGTGAACTGAAGCGTCTCGGCAATATCGCGAACCGAAACCCCGAGTGATTGGGCCCGGTCACGATCAATTTCAACCCGGAGTTCGGGCTTGTTGAACCGGAGATTGGCATCGACGAAAGTGAAGGTTGGATCCGCCGAAGCGCGCTGGAGAAACGCGGGAAGCACGCGCTCGAGATCTTCCAGCGTCGGCGCCTGGAGAACAAATTGGACCGGCGCGCCCGAGCGTCGATCGCCGATGGTTGGCTCCTGTTGAATCGAGATTCGCGCGCCAGGAATCCGGGAAAACACCTGCCGGAGCGAGGCCGCAATCTCTTGCTGCGTGCGGGTTCGTTCCGACGGAGGAACGAGCGAAATGCGGGCAAACCCGGAGTTGACCGCAGAGTTGCCGAAGCCGGGCGAGGTCACGGTGGTTGTTTCCGCGACCTCGGGAACTTCGCGGCGCAACACCGCGTCAATCTCGTCCATGAACGCCAGCATGCTTTCGAACGTGGTCCCTTCCGGCGCAAAAGCACTGACTCGCACACTGCTGCGGTCCTCCATCGGCGCCAGTTCCCGGGGGAGCGTCGTGAAGAGCCACCACGAAATGCCACCAGCGCCCAGCAACACCACGATTGCCAGCCAGCGCGCCGCGAGAAACAGCCGCAAAGCGCTCCGGTAACCCGAGGTCAGTTGTTGATACAGCGGCTCGGTGCGGCGATAGAACCACCCGCGGTGGCTCCCATGGCGCAACAAGCGGGTGCTGATCATCGGGGTCAGCGTCAGCGCGACGAATGACGACACGATCACGGCTCCGGAGAGCACCACGCCAAACTCCTTGAACAGCTGTCCGGACAACCCGGTCAAAAACAGCAGTGGCATAAACACCGCCGCCAGGGCGACCGTGGTCGCAATCACGGCAAAGAAAATCTCCCGCGTTCCCTTCAAACCCGCCTCGATGGGATTCATCCCTTGTTCGATTTTAGAATAGATATTTTCCAGCACGACGATCGCATCATCGACCACCAATCCAATCGCCAGCACAAGGGCCAACAGCGTGAGCACGTTCACCGAAAACCCGGCCAGGTACATGACGAAAAATGATGAAACGAGTGCGATGGGAATGACGATAATCGGGATGAAGGTCGACCGCCACTCGCGCAGGAAGAGAAAGATGATCGCGATCACGAGACCCGTCGCGATGAGGATCGTCTCTTTCACTTCGCTGATCGACGCGCGAATGAAGAGGGTCGTGTCGAAACCGTAGTTCACGGTCACATCGGCCGGCAACTCCGGCTTGATGAGCTCCACCCGCTTCCGAAACTCATCCATGATCTCGATGTGATTCGCGCCGGGCTGCGGCCGCAACACGACGCCGACCATGGGCACGCCGTCGCGCTTCAAAATCGTCCGCTCGTTCAACGCCCCCAACTCCGCCCGGCCAATGTCGCGAAACCGGATCAGCGTGCCGTCCACCTGCTTGATAATAAGATTCTCAAACTCCTCCGGGGTCGAGAGCCGGCTCAGCGTGCGAACCGTCAGCTCGACCAGGTCACCCTCGATCCGGCCGGATGGGAGCTCGATATTCCCCCGTTGCAAAGCCAGCCGCACGTCCACCGGAGTCAGGCTGTAGGCCGCCAATCGCGCCGGATCGAGCAGCAGGCGCATCGCATACTCTTTCTCTCCCCAGATATCGACTTCACTCACTCCCGGGATCGTCTGCAGACGCGCCCGAAAGATGTTGTCCGCCAGCGAAGTCAGCTCGAGCAGATTGCGCAGGCTACTGCGCACCCCAAGGAACGTAATCGGAGAACTGTCGGCGTCAGCCTTGGAAACCCGGGGCGGTTCGGCGTCGGGCGGCAACTCCCCGAGGGCACCCGCGACTTTGTCGCGCACATCATTGGCCGCCGTTTCCAAATCGATTCCGGGGAGGAACTCCACCGTAATGGAGCTGCCACCGTCGCGGCTGACTGACGTGAGATTCCGGATACCGGCGACCGCGTTGATATCCTCCTCGAGCGGCGTCGTGATTTGCGTTTCAATCACGCGCGCATTGGCGCCGGGATACGAGGTGCTCACCGCGACGATCGCGGGATCGACCGCGGGGAACTCGCGCACGCCCAGGAACGTGTATCCAACAATCCCAAACACCACCAACACCACCGACATCACGATGGCGAGAACCGGACGACGAATGCTGACCGAAGATAAACTCATGGTGCGGCAGTCACAGTCGCGCCCTTCGCGGCGGCGGCGCGGAGACCGGGAGCCGTTTTCCCGCCCGCCGAGTGAGCCGGTGCGGCCTCCGTTGATGCGGGTGCGGCGGTGGGCTCGACGGAAACTCCCGGGCGCAACTGCAACTGGCCCGAGGTGATGACCACGGCATTCGGCTCCAAGCCCGACACGATCTGAACCTCACGCGCAAGGCGCAGCCCGATCTGGACTTTCCGGGGCTGCGCCTTCCCTTGCTCGATCACATACACCTGCTGCTCGTTCAAACCCGCCACGAGCGCCGTGGCAGGAACAAGGATCGCGTTGGGGATTTCCTCGAGCCCAATTTCCACGGTCGCGAACCCACCCGGAAGTGCCCGGCCGCCCGGATTATCAGCGCGGGCGCGGAGGCGCAAGGTCCGGGTCGCCGGATCAATGCGCGGCTCGATCGCGTAGACTTTACCCGCAAACGGTTGGTTCAATCCTGCAATTGAGATCATCACCTCCGCATCACGTTTGAGCCGCTCCAAATGCCGCTCGGCCACGGCAAATTCAACTTTCACCGTATCAATATTCTGGAACGTCGCGATGCGGGTCGCCGGAGTGACGAACGCACCCACGCTGACGTAACGCAGGCCAATGATCCCGTCAAACGGCGCCCGGATTTCCGTCTTGGCAAGCTGCGCCTTCACGAGGGCAAGTTCCGCTTCGCGCACGCTCACTTCACTCACCGCAGCATCGAGACTGTCCCGGGTCGTCCCGCCGCCTTCGGCCAGTGCAACCTGCCGCTCCGCCTGCGCCCGCGCCAGGCGGACCCGGCTTTCAGCCCGGGCAAGTTCCGCCCGTAACTCCGTGTCGTCGAGCCGCAGTAGCACCTCCCCCGGTTTCACCCGACTCCCCTCGTCGAACGCCACCCAAACTACCTTGCCCGAAAGCTCGCTCACGAGCTCCACCGACTCCTCCGCGAACACGGACCCGGTCGCGGTGATGCGCTCCGATAGCGTGCGTGGCACCACCTGATGCGTGTAAACCGGAAGAGGTGCGCCACCACCCCGCCCCGGCGCACTCTTCGCGGCCGACGACGCTCCGGTTCCCTGAGCACTCCGGCTCCCCGGATTCCGCATGATGACGAATGCGACCACTGCGACAAACGCCACCAATCCAATATATAGCGCCTTCCTGGACTTCATTGAAGCTCATGGTGCTTCGCCGCCGGGTGAGAGCAACCACAGGAAGTGAAAGTTTCCTGCTTTTTTCCCGGAGGGTTCGGCGGTTTCTCCGTCCCATCAATCGGCTCGCCGCACCCCTACTCACCTTCGTGCGCAACCGGACGATACGAACAGGCAGGCAAGCGATCCGTAACCGCAGGCGCTACCTTCGGATGATCACGGTATTTATACGATGGTCGACTGAACTGGATTCCCGGTAACGACCGGGACACGTCCGGCCATCTCGCGCGCCAGCGTCGCGAAGGTCGTCACGCGCAAATCACGGCGCGCGGCGAGCAGATCGGCCAGCGCATGCAGGACCCGCACAAATCGCTCGTCGGTTCGCCCGTCGCGGAAATACTCCCACCAATGGGTGACGAGCACGGTCACCTGCTGGCGATCGATGGTGCGTCGAATCGTTTCCAACATGGAGTCCAGCGGCCGCAGGTAACTGAGCAGGCAACCGGGATGACTCAACAAAAGGGTCGAATTCACCCGCCAGTGGGGTCGGCGGAGGAGCTTCCGCAGCAAGTAACGGCGGCGCCATGCGCGCGGCAGCCGGTGCCATTCGAACCATCCCGTTGAAATGATCCCAAAGCGCCGGGCAATTTCAACATAGGCTGCCGCGGAAATCTTGTCGTGGGGCGCCACAAAAGTCTGCCCGCCATTAAACCCGGCCGCGCGCAACTGCTCCGCCCCGCGTTCCAGCCGGCGGACCACTTCGGTGCGATCCGTGCGGTCGAACTCGAAGGTATCATGGTGGCAGCCATGCTGCACGACCTCGTATCCGGGATTTGAATGCAAGTAATCCACCAAGCGGGGATTCTCCTGCAGCGCGACGGTTTCGATCGGCGAACGCGGAGCCCGCCGAACAAATCCCTCGGGTGCGCCCTGCGGCGTGCGGGCGTTGACGCGCACCTCCGGGATGGTCGCCAGGTTCACCGGCAATCCCCGTTCCAAAAACGGCCGGTACAAAGTCTCCAGACAGGAGACCGGCGTCAGCGCATTGGTGTCGTCGTCACGCAGAATGACTGTGCGCATGCTTGGCCTCCGTGAGTTCCTCGTAGAGTTCCTTCAACCGCGCGGCGAGGACGCGTGTATCGTAATCCCGCGCCACGCGTTCCCGTGCCGTGGCAACCACGTGTCGTACCCGTTCGCGATCGCGCATGACTATGTCCACGGCCGAGTGGAAGCTCTCCGGCCGTTCCACGTCGAACAACCAGCCGGTTTCGCCCGGTTCAATCAATGCACTCGCCCCCGACGTCCGGCTGGAAACCGCAGGCGTACCCGCCGCCCACGCCTCGAGAATCACGAGCCCGAAGGTCTCCGAAATCGACGACAGCAAAGCGATTCGCGCGTCCTGCATGAGCCCGATGAGCCGCGGATCAGCCGGCGGGAGTTTGCCGGTGCACAGCACATGCGCCCGAATCCCAAGTTCGTCGATGCGGCGCTCCAGCGCCGGGCCGTAAGTTTCATCCGTGCAAGGTCCCGCCAGCACCAGCAGGACTTTGGGGTGCCGCTGAATCAGTTCCGGCACCTGCTCGATCAAGAAGGACTGATTCTTCACCGGATCAATCCGGCCCACCGCAAGCACGACGTCGCGCCCCACGATCTGCGGAAACGCCGTTCGGGCCACGTCCCGCTGATCCGTTTCGTAGATTCCCGCGGGCACGCCATGCGGCTGCATCACGACGCGGCGGTCGGGATGGCGCTGCTGCATCAACTCCGCTTCGCGACGATTACAGGTCAGGATCGCATCGGCTTCCTCAATCACCCGACGCGCCCGCAGCAGGAGCCCGAACGGCTTGCCCCATTCGAAGCCGCGCGACTGCGACGGGCGCAGCGTCTGGCGGAGCGCCTCGGGCAAGTCGTAAAGGCCGCCGTGCACCGTAACCACAAAGGGAATACGCCGACGCCGCGCAATCGTCAGGCCGATGCCCCCCACCCGGCCCAGCGCGTGGGAATGCACGACGGATAATCGGGGGGCGCCCCAGAGCGAACGCAGCAGGTCGAAGGACAACAGATTGCCGCCGACCGCGATCATCTGGCGGCGTTGCTCACTGGAGATGCCCCAAACCGGCACGCAGGCCTTGAATCGCTTCACCAGGCATCCGGCTTCGGCCAGCGGGTCGCGGGTCGCAGTTTGATCCCGTCCCGCCCTGTCCAAGGCCGGGCAATACACCATGGAATCAACCCCCTGACGCCGCAGACCGTCAAAGATCTGATGAATGACGGTCTCGGTTCCACCCCACTCGGCGGGGTTGTATTTACGAAGCAGATGAGCAATGCGCATGAAAATCATCTCCTGGATCCGGCCGATAGCGAAACGGGCACGAGATCCTCTTCTGTGTCATCATCCATCTCGGGCATTGACTCCCGCGCAGCGCGACGCCGGGCATGGCGCAAACTGGCAAGTCCGCCCATCATGAGATGAAACATGAGAAACAGGGTGGACTGCCGGTAAGTCCACTCGGTGATGCTTTGCAGAAAAATGCCGGTCGTCGCGAAAAGGAGCCCGAGGCCAAGCCGGTGCAGCGGATCCGGATTCAAGCGGCGCCAAAGGAAGCCGGCGCCCATCCCAAACCAGCGCAGCCAGACCAGTCCAAAAAGAAAGAGTCCGGGCAGTCCAAGCTCGCCCGCCGTCAACGCGGCCAGACTGTGGGCCGGCGCCGCCCGGTGCACGGACGGCAACTCGGCCTTCTCCGGATCAACTTTGACGTCGTCATAATCCTCATAGCGAAAGCCAGACTCGGGACCATACGTCTTGCTGACCGCATACGACCAGTTGTTCAGCCCCACTCCGAAAAAATGATCTTCGAGAATCGCGCCGGCCCAGCGAAAATACACGCCCCGGCCTTCGCTGCCTTCGTCGAAGTACTCCTCTGTCAGCGAGGCCTCGGCGTACCGCGCGCTGATCTGATCCCACATCTTCACCAGGACCGCGCCGGAGAAGACCGCCACCGCGACAATCACGGCGACTTTTTGGAACGTGAGGCGCCAGCTCGTGCACGCCAGTGCGGTCCCGAACATGACGAAGGCATAGATTGGCAGACCGGCGCGGGAGATCGTGAGGAGGATACTCACGGTGGCTGCGACACATCCGGCCGCTGCCGCCAGGCGAATCCATTTCGACCACTGCGCCAGGGCGGCGGCGAGCAACACCGGGGCGATGGTACAAATATACATTGAAAGGCTGTTCGCGTGATCGAGCGTGCCGGGCACGCGATACATGCCGCCGAGATAACGCTGCTTGAGTGCATAGACCGCCTCGATGGCGGCAGTCGCGCTCAGCCCGAGTATCAGGAGGCCAAATTCGCGACGGGTGCGGAGAAACACCGCACCCGCCAGGAAGATTAATATTCCCCGAAGGACGTTGGTCAGTTCCCAAATGGAATATAACGGCTCCAGCGCAATGAAGGTGGAGAAAACGCAATAGGAGAAATACAACAGCAGCATCCCGAGCCCGGCTGGCACGAACCACGGGCGCCGGGCGTAGCGGGGCGCCAGCACGGACGAAACCAGGATGGACCAGGCGAGGATATCTGTAACCGAAACGACAATACCGCGCGACGTGCCGCGGTACCAATATTGTCCGAAGAAATTGACATCGAATTTTTCGGCGTAGACGGAAAAGCAGATCATTCCCAGAAATGCGAGATCGCGCAGCCGCTGCGAGAACGTGGTCGCGAGAATACTGCCGCAACCGAATGCCACAAAGATGATGAGCGCGAAGATGTGCTTGGTTTCCATGGCTCAGGCGAAGCGCGGTTCACGGGCGCGAACCGCGACCGGTCGAAAGTGGAGTGAGGGCATGCTCGAAGCCGGTTTACGGCGCATCCTGCGGAACCGGGATGCCGGCGTGCCTTCTCGCCTTGGGCCAATATTGCGTCATGCCCTGACGCAGCGCCCGGTGCGCCCTCGCACACGCGATCAAGGTCACAACGAAGCCGGCTGAGACCACGGGCAGATGAGTGAGCTTGCGCGCGCCGGAAAGTCGAAAATAACGCTGAAAGCGAAAGCTCAGCAGTCCGGGAAACAGCTGCCAGAAGAACCGATGCCGTTGGAGGTGGGCTGCAACCAGTTTCTTGAGCCAGTCGGGGTCCTCCGTCTCGCGGCGTCTCAGTGTATCGGCCAAATGGGTACGCTCACGCACCGGAAGCGTGCGCAAATATTCCACCAGCACATGCACCACGGTTTGCCCGATCATCTGCCGCTTCTGATTGTTCAGAACCGCCCGGGGGCTGACATACGCTTCGAAGACATGCACGGCCTCCGGGGCGAGGATAACCCGGCCGGGGTCGGAATTGCGGGTGAGAAACGCCGTACAGACCATGCTCTTGATGAAACCATCTTCGGTCGCGCCGAGATCCCGGGGCAGGTAAAGTTGGCGGGCGACGGCGGCGCGCAGACAATAGAGCTGACCGCAGATCATGCCCCCTTCGCCCGTGGACATCGCCGAGGTCGCAAGCGAGAGGCGCTCCCAGAGGTTTTTTCTCGGCTTGAAAATAAGGTCCTTGCACTGCCGGCCGGTGGACGCGGGCACGGAGGGGTTTCGCTCCAACGCCTCCACCAGGTTGAAAATCGTGTCGCGCTGATGGAAGATGATGTCGGCATCCATGGAGCAGAGGAACGGCGCCTCAACCGCGGAAAATTCATGAATGAAACGGTTCCACGCGTTCGCCTTCCCTGGCTCGGGAATGTCGATCACGCGCGCGGTGAACCCATCGGACCACGTGTGCTCGCGATCCATGCGCTCGAAAAACTCGCGCACCACCGCCACCGTACGATCGGTACAGGCGTTCGCCACCACCACGACTTCGCATTGCTGGTGACGCGTGCAGAGGCGTTCGAACACCGACTGCCGAAAAAGGGAACTCAGGGTGGTGAGGATGGAGTCCTCCTCGTTCCAGGCCATGATGCCAATGGAAACGCAGGTGGGATGCCGTTTGGTAAGGTGTGACATAAGAAAACCAGGCCGCGAACGGCGCAAGCGCAGCATACCTCGATGGGACGATAACGTTAGTGGGTCATGACCTACGGCGGAAGCGGCACACACCCCATGTGACCCCGGCGCGCGTCACGCTAGCCTCTGTGGTAATGAGCGATCCGTTGGTCACGATCATCCTCCGTTCGTATAATGAGGGTTGGGCTCTGCGCGAAACGCTGCCAGCCCTCGCAGCGCAGGACTACACGAATTGGGAGCTTGTCGTCTTTGACTCGGGCTCAACCGATGGCTCGGTGGAATTAATTCGCGCGGCGGCACCCCGCCACTTCGTCCAACTCCTACCGCAGGATTACCAGCCCAGCCGGGTGCTGAACCAAGGCATGGAACTCAGCCGCACGGAAACGGCGATCTTCCTCAACGCCGACGCCACGCCGCAAGGATTGAACTGGCTTCGCCCGCTGGCAGAAGCCTTGCAGGAACCAGGCCACGCCGCGGTCTTTGGCCGGCAACGGCCCAGGCCGAATTGCGAGGCCGTCTTCGCGCATGATTATGATCGCTGTTTTGGCGACGACCCGGAATCGGTGCGCTGGGAGCATTTTTTTAGCATGGTAAGCAGTGGCTTGCGCAGGGACGTGTGGGCGCAACGCGGCTTTCTCGAGTCGATGCAATATTCCGAAGACGATGAATATACGCGCTGGTGCCGGGCCGCCGGATATCAGGTCGTGTATTGTCCGGAGTCGGTGGTACTCCACTCCCATAACTACACTCCGGCGCAAGCCTACAAGCGGAGTTTCGGCGAAGCCTGGGCGCTCGCCGCCGTCTGGAATGGACACCCGGCGGAAGTCACGAGCCCCACCCGCGTTCTTACGGGCTGGCTCGCGGATGTCCGCCGCGATCTGCGTTTTTGCCGCCGCCTTGGACGCATGGGCGAATGGCCGCGGGCGCTGCGCATTCGCTGGGAGCAGCGGCTCGCCCGCCGCGCCGGGTTCAAGGCCGGTTGGGCCATGCACCGCGAAACCTTTGTGTCATGAATGCACCCACGTCGCCCCCCGTCGCGCTCCCGCTCCCGCTGCGCACTCTCCGGCCCGCCGCCCGTCTTCCGCTGCTTTGCACTCCTGCGGCCGATCTGGCCCGATTCACCGTCGATGGTAGCCCTGAACTGGAGCAACACCTCGCGCGCACGTGCGAACGAATCGCCGCGGGGGTGCGGGGACTCATTCCACGCCGCAAACTCGAGACAATTTTGCTCGGTGGCGGTTACGGCCGTGGCGAGGGCGGAGTCTGGCGAACACCCGCCGGTGACCGGCCTTATAATGACCTCGAGTTTTATGTCTGTATTCGCGGAAACCGTCACCTCAACGAACTCCGCTTCGGACGCACATTGCACGTCCTCGGCGAAATCCTGACACCGCAGGCCGGCATCGAGGTGGAGTTTAAAATCACTTCGCTGCATGAGATCGCCTCGAGCCCGGTCAGCATGTTCTCATACGACCTTCTCGTCGGGCATTTCCAATTGATCGGAGATACCACCGTGCTTTCCCGCTGCGCGCATCATCGTGACGCCTCTCGCATTCCCCTCGCCGAAGCGACGCGGCTCTTGATGAACCGGTGCTCCGGGCTCCTGTTCGCGCGCGAACGGCTCTTGCAGCCGGAGTTCACGCCGGGCGATGCCGATTTCGTGCAGCGCAATATCGCCAAGGCGCAACTTGCGTTGGGCGATGCATTGTTGGTGATGGATGGACAGTACCACGCGAGCGCCCGCGAACGCCATCGCCACCTCGAGCGGCTCGCCCGGGTGGAGTCGATGCCCTGGCTGCGCGCGGTCGCCGAGCACCACGCCCGCGGCGTGCAGTTCAAGCTTCATCCCGAGCGAAGCATGGCGTCGCAGAGCGAACTCGACCGCGTGCACAACGTGGTCACGGACCTGGCCCGGACCGTTTTCCTCGCGCTCGAATCGCAGCGATTGCGAACGCCCTTCGCGGCCGCCCGGGACTACGCCACCCACCCGGTTGAAAAATGTGCAAAGGCCCGCCGCCTCCGGACGGCGCTCATTACCGCAAAAGTGCTCGGCGTCAGGACGGTCTTCAGCTCCGAGGCGCGGAGGCATCCCCGCGAACGCATTCTTCATGCACTGGCCCTGCTGCTTTGGGAACCGACTGCATTGGCGGTGCCCGTACTTGTGAGTCGGATACAGCGCGAGTTGCAGACGACGGCCAACACCTTCCCGGAGTTGATGAGCGCCTATCGCCGGCTCTGGGGACAGGTCAACTGAACCCGCGTTCGCCGGGAGCTGGGCCAAGTGTTCGCCGTCCGGCCCGGTTCAACTCTTTGGCGGAAAGGTTCATCGAAGCACCCGTGCTTCACGTCTTGCCGAGCCTGGGAAATCGCGCCTCACTCCCGGGCTCATCATGTTTACCCTCGGCATCGATTATGGAACCAACTCCGTGCGCGCCCTGGTGGTGCGTTGTGCGGATGGCGCGGAATTTGGCTCGGCGGTGATCAACTACCCCAGCGGCAACCAGGGCGTGCTCCTCGATATCCGGGATCACACGCTGGCCCGGCAATATCCTGGCGACTATCTAACGAGCTTGGAGCGCGCGGTCCTTGCGGCGCTCGAAGCGGCCGGAAAGAAGCGGGGATTCTCCGCCGATAAAATTGCGGGCATCGGCGTCGACACCACGGGGTCAAGTCCGCTGCCAGTCGATGCCGGCAATCGCCCGATCGCCCTCGATCAGAAATGGCGGAGGAACCTGAATGCGCAGTGCTGGCTCTGGAAGGACCACACCAGCGTGAAGGAAGCGGCGCGTATCACGGAACTGGCGACGAAGCATCGGCCCCAGTTCATCGCCAAATGCGGCAACACGTATTCCTCCGAATGGTTCTGGGCCAAGATCTGGCACTGCCTCAACGTGGCGCCGGATGTCTTTGCCGCCGCGCATTCCTGGGTTGAACTCGCCGACTGGATTCCGTCCGTGCTCGCCGGCGTCGAGACGCCGGAACAGGTCGTGCGCGGCGTCTGCTGCGCGGGCCACAAGGCGCTCTACGCCGATGACTGGGGGGGGCTGCCGGACAAGGAGTTCCTCTCCCTGCTCGACCCGAAGCTCGCCGACTTGCGGGATCGGCTGTATCAAAAAGCCCATGACGCCACAGTTCCCGCCGGCCAGCTGAGTCCGGCCTGGGCCCGGAAACTCGGCTTGAAGGCCGGTATTCCCATCGCGATCGGCGAGATGGACGTCCACTACGGAGCCATCGGCTGCGGGGTCGCGGAAGGCGTGCTCGTCAAAGTAATTGGAACCTCGACGTGCGATTGCGGCGTGGTATCGGCAACGAAGTCCGTCCCGGACATTCCCGGCATTTGCGGGATCGTCCGCGGCGCGATTTTACCCGGATATTATGGCATCGAGGCGGGCCAGTCGGCGGTCGGGGATATTTTTAAATGGTGGGTGGAAGTCGTGTGCGGCGGGGACGGCGCCCTCCACGCCAGCCTTACCCAGGAGGCGGCGCGGCAGAAGCCCGGCCAGCACGGACTGCTCGCGCTCGATTGGAATAATGGCAACCGCACCATTCTCGTCGACCCGGAGCTGACCGGCGTGCTGCTCGGCCAGACGCTCTATACGACGCGGGCGGACATTTATCGGGCACTGATTGAAGCGACCGCGTTCGGGGCGCGGGCAATTCTGGAACGGATCAAGGAGTACGGCGTACCGGTCAAACGAATCGTCTGCGCGGGCGGAATTGCGGAAAAGAACCCGATGCTGATGCAAATCTACGCGGACATTACGGGTTGCACGATGCAGGTCTCGAGTTCGTCGCAAGCGTGCGCGCTCGGATCGGCGATTAGTGCCGCGGTGCTGGCGGGCGCGCATCGCAGTTTTCCTGCCGCGCAAAAAGCCATGACGAGCGTTCAGCCGCGAAGCTACCGGCCCATCGCGGCGCACCGCAAGGTCTACGACCGATTGTACCGCGGGTATCGGCAAGTCCATGACGCCTTTGGCGGACTGAATCGCTCGACCGATCTTTCAGGGGTCATGAAAGAGCTGCTGGCGATCAAACACGCTCAGCTCCGTTGAGGGGAGCCGAGGCTGGGCGGCCCGCGACGGGCGTGCCCGGCATCAGGGAGCGCGCGGAAAGGAATTGCGGACGGCCCTTGAGCGGGCAAACGGCTTCCGGAGCTACACGGTGATGAGTCGTGAGGTCGAAAATCTCACAGAGGACGCTTGCCGGGAGCGGGGCGTTGCGGTTTGGCTGATTCCCTTTCGAGTCTATGAAAGCTCTCCTGCTCACCGCGCCGTCGAAACTTGAACTGGTGGACTTCCCTGCCCCCGAGCCGGCGGCGGACGAGGTCGTGGTCCGGGTCCACGCCTGCGGAATCTGTGGCAGCGACATTCACGGCTGGGATGGATCGAGCGGGCGGCGCAATCCACCGCTCATCATGGGCCATGAAGCGGCGGGCGAAGTACTGGCGATCGGATCCGGCGTCACCGCCTGGAAGCCGGGTGATCGCGTGACGTTCGACTCCACGATCTCGTGCGGAAAGTGCCCTTCGTGTCGAGCGAGCCAGGTTAACCTCTGTGAGAATCGCCGGGTAGTCGGCGTTGCTCCGGCGGAGTACCGCCAGCACGGAGCCTTTGCCGAGCAGCTCGCGGTGCCGGGTCGGATCCTTTACCGGGTGCCGGATTCGTTGTCGTTTGAGCAGGCGGCAATGGTGGAGCCGGTTTCGATTGCGATTCATGCCGTGCAGCGGACCACGATTGCTCCCGGTTCGACGGCGGTGGTGATTGGCAGCGGAATGATCGGGCTTCTGGTCATCCAAGCGCTCCGTTGGGCAGGTGCCCGGCAGATTGTGGCGGTCGATCTGGTCGACAGCCGTCTGGCGTTGGCGCGGCAACTCGGGGCCACCCACACGATCAACTCCGGGAAAGCCGATACCGCGGCGGAGATTGCATCCCTCACCGAGAATCAGGGCGCGGATACCACCCTTGAAGTCGTGGGCTTTACCCCGACCGTGAATCTGGCCATCGCGACCGTGAAGCGGGGAGGCACCGTGGTCCTGGTCGGAAATCTCTCACCGAAAACCCAGGACTTTCCACTTCAGGCGATCGTGACGAAAGAGCTAACCGTGCTCGGATCATGTTCGAGTGCCGGAGAGTATCCGCTGTGTCTCGACCTGATCGCCCAAGGTAAGATCGAGGTAAAGCCCATGATCGAGACGGTGGCTCCGCTGGAAGACGGCGCAGCTTGGTTTGAACGTCTCAGCGCCAAGGACGGTGGCCGCTACATGAAGGTGATCTTGCGGCCGTGAAATCCGCCGGGACCGGCGCGACGGGAGGAAGAAATCCAGTTAAAGATCATCCGTGGTCGCAAAGGCACCCACGAAAAAGGGCCGGATCACTCCGGCCCTTTTTCGAAATGGGATCTCACCGACTCTTAAACCGTAAACCGCCGACGCACGAGCGCCATTCCCGCCAAGACTGCACCCACCAGCCCAATCGTCGCGCCTGAATCAGGAACGGACTGGGATGGCAAAGGAGCCGTAATCGAGCTCGACGTGAACGGATTCTCCGCGGTTCGCGTACCCACCGTTAAAAGGGTGTTGGTGCCGCCACTCCCGTCGCTGAAGACCACGGTGGCGGTATGAACGGCGTAGAGCGAGTCCCCGACCATGGTCAGGTTCGGATTACCCGGACCCGCTTGCACGACGGCGCTGACAAACGGCGCAAACAGCGTCACAGAGCCGAGGTTAGCCGACCCAGAATTTCCCGCGGCGTAATAGAAACCGCTCACCGCGCCACTTTGAATCGTCGCGTTGAGGTTACTGAGGGCGATGGTTTGCCCAACCAAGCTCACAGGAGACTGAATCCCAAGCAGACTGGCGAATTGACCTCCTCCGAGATCATAGCCGCCAAGAGGCGTCGACGGAGTAAGCCCGATGACCAAGGCCGCAGATGCGCCAGAGGCGCTCATGATCGCGGCACTAAAGCCAAGAGTTTTAACGAGGGTTTTTATGGTGATCATACGTTGGTGTGGAATCAGGATAGCTACCGGTGTGCCACCGACGCTCTGCAACATTGCGTAGGCACCAATTGGATGAAGCTTAACTCACTATTTGAAAATCGTTTGTATGAATCAATTCTAAATGCAACTGATAGACGATACGGGATTCTACCTATGGAGAAATTGATCGAATCTGTAAGAAATACTGACACTTCTATGCTCAATTCGGACCTCCCTTTCGATCGAACAAGCGTAAAAAGAGAAGGCCCAATTGGGCTGCAGCTTTACCGGTTCTGATCGAAATCGAGGTAATGCCCGGAGATTGAGCGGTGTCGAATTTTCGAGGAAAGGGTGACGATTCTATCTGCCATCCGATATCGGAGTAATTCCATCGGAGGTACGGAAGATTTACTATGACGCAGGAACCTTTATTCCCCAACTCCCGGCGTATCCAAAGCCGAACGGATTGGCTCGCTCGCGTTCGCAATGACCGTCCGGGGCCACACCTTGAACAACGCATCCGGCCAGGCGGAATCCAAGCGACTGATTTCTAAGCGAGGGTGTTACTTTCGGACGACGAACGCATCCTACGGGTGTACCTCCCACCATGCCGCCCTCTGTTTTTGCTCAGGACAAGCGTGAGTTTGCCTCCGGGATCAAGTTCATCGTCGACCCGATCAAGGCTGAACAGATCCGCCGCTGGTGTCCGCATCACGCTCTTTCAGGGGGTGATCGTCATGATAAATTCGGCGTTCGTCACGATGGTTCCGGCGGAGTCGGGCGGAGCGTGACGATCGGCGTATCGGGCTGCGACGCGTCACCACGATAAGGGCGGGCGTATCTCAAAACAGGGATAGCTGCCGGTCGTCGGGTTTTTCACGTTGCGACCGTTGTCCGTGGATCAGGCGGTGCGTAGCCGCAAGCAGCTCGGTGTGTTGGGCGTCGCATT